>Ga0255362_1000041_pt1 | contig 38530 bp, 31 predicted proteins | sample GFST75r2metaG_FD_186000 | JGI IMG/M metagenome (GOLD analysis project Ga0255362, IMG submission 186000)
TCACCAATATCTGTATTTATAGGGAAAAGCATAGAGAGTGTGCTCAGTAACCTAAAAAAAAGTGGTGGGCGAGAGCATAAAAAAGTAGGTAGGGTATTAAAAATAATATTAAAAATAATAGCACTTATAATTATAGTTTATGCAGTGTTTAATATAATAAAATTACTTACAACACTGTCCTTATCTGATTGGGGCCAAATACCAAGGGCTGCATTATTTTCATTTTTAAGAGTGTTTGCCGCGCAAGTTATTGCATTAATTTGGACAGTACCTGTAGGGGTAGCGATTGGAATGAACAAAAAGGTTGCAAATATATTACAACCTGTGATTCAAGTTGTAGCATCCGTACCTGCCACAGCACTTTTCCCTATTGTACTTGGGGTATTTATTAATGCATTTGGTGGACTTGGGATTGCATCTATTTTATTAATGCTTATGGGAACACAGTGGTATATATTATTTAATGTAGTTGCAGGAGCTATGGCAATACCAGAAGACTTAAAGGCGGCCGCTAAGGTATTTGGAATTAAAGGTTTCAAAAAGTGGAAAATACTTATACTTCCAGGAATATTTCCTTATCTTATAACAGGAATGATTACAGCTACTGGTGGTTGCTGGAATGCAAGTATTGTGGCTGAATATGTCAATTTTGGAGGGCATACTGTAAAAACTATAGGACTTGGAGCGTTAATATCTGAGGCAACAACAAAAGGTAATTTCGCATTGCTTTTAATGGGTACAATTACCATGTGTATAGTAGTTGTAGCAATCAATAAGATAGTGTGGAAAAGACTGTTTGTTATGTCAGAGGAAAGATTCAAAATAGAAATGTAAGGAGAGTGAGACTTGTGAAAAAACAAAAAGAATTTATAAAAGTAGATGGTGTCACAAAATTTTTTGGTGAATCAGAAAAACCTACATTAAAAGAAATAAATATAACTATAAATGAAAATGAATATATTGCTATACTTGGACCTTCAGGTTCAGGAAAATCATCACTTCTTAGAATAATAACTGGACTAATTGAACCTACAGAAGGTGAAGTAATATTTGATGGCAAAAAAGTAACGGGGGTAAATCCATATGCATCAATAGTATTTCAGTCCTTTGCACTTTTTCCATGGCTTACTGTACGTGAAAATGTTGAATTAGGTCTAAAAGCGAAGGGATTTCCAAAGGATTATACTAGTGATAAGGCTTCTGAATTAATAAGTCTTATAGGCCTGGATGGTTTTGAAGAGGCATATCCAAAGGAACTTTCTGGTGGTATGCGTCAAAGAGTTGGTTTTGCTAGGGCATTAGCTGTGGAACCAAAACTCTTATGCATGGATGAGCCATTTTCTGCATTAGATTTTTTAACAGCCGAAAATTTAAGAACAGAGTTGATAGAACTTTGGACAACCAAGAGAATGCCAATAAAAAGTATAATAATGATAACTCATGGTATAGAGGAAGCAGTTCTTATGGCAGATAAAATAGTTATGCTCAGCCGCGATCCAGCAAGGGTTATTGCAGAAATTAAAATAGGACTACCACATCCAAGAAATAGAAAGTCACCTGAATTTGAAAGTATTGTGGATAGTGTTTATAAAGTACTTACCAAGGGTGAATTTGAACATCCTGCTGAAGATAAAATAGAAAAAGTAGTAAAGGAAAGTATTGAGAAACCTATAGAAATACCAGAGGCACATATTGGAGTAATGTCAGGATTAATGGAGCTTGTGGATGATAATGATGGAAGAATGGATATATATCAATTAGGTGGGGATCTTATGATGGAAATTGACGATCTTTTGCCAAATATTGAAGGTATCACAATGCTTGGTTTCGCAGAAGTAAAAGAGGGAGATATAATTATAACCTCCCTTGGAAGTAAATTTATTGAAGGTGAAACAGATGAAAGAAAAGATATATTTAAAGATCAACTAATGAATATATCAACATTTAAAGTTATAATGAAGGTACTTAATAGTAAAAAGAGTAAAAAAATGAGAGAAGAATTTTTCACAGAGCTTTTTGCGCAATATTTTGGTAAACATTCTATAGAAAGAATAATGGATGAAATCATAGATTGGGGTAGGTACGCAGAGCTATTTAATTATGATCATGATACCGAAGAATTATACTTGGAAGAAGGGTAATACTCTTAATAGAAGTTTATACTTTGTTTAGATTTTGTTTATTAAAAAGCAATAGGCATATTTTATAATAAGACTAATTTGAAATTTTTATTATTGCTTAGTTTAATACTACTATAATATTTACTACATTTAAGTAAAATTAGAAAGGTGTGTTAGTATGAAATGTCCTTATTGTAATAAAAACACTATTTCGCCTGTTAAAAAATTTTTGAATGAAAATATTCAGTGTAATTCATGCGGGGAAAGTATTCATTTTTCTGATTCTAAAAGAAAATTAATTATGCTTTTAGTTCTTACTGCACTCTACTTTAATAGCATACTAAGTAATAATTCGATATATAAATACATGATTTTTTTAGGTTTAGTAATTGCTCTATTTTTTTTATTTATGATAATCCCTGTGGAGAGAGAAAACAAATAATTTGTCTTTTGATATATATTATATTTTGTTAAAAAATAATATAAAATGAGCGTGAAACCTTAATTAATAGGGAGTCACGCTTATTTTAATATAAAGAAAATAAAATTTAACTATGTCATAATGAAGCAGCAAACATTCCCATTATAGTAGTAACAATTATAAATACTACTATACCCATAATGCAGAGAACGATTCCAGAAGTAGCTAAAGAATCTCCGCGTATAACGACTTCTGATTTCGCAATCTTTAGCTTGGTTTTTGTGCCAATTATACATCCTATTATACAAAAAAATATTCCGAAAAAATTTAAAATAGGTACAAAACTAAGTATTAAACCAATTATGCCCATAACTAATGTGGCTATTGCTAAGTCATCATTTTTCATGAAAAACACCTCGAATGAACTTTATAGAAAGCTGTTTAATATATATTATGCTTAAATGTAATTTGTGATTATTATTTAATGAATTTGATAATATATTTCTCTTATGGGAATGTTAAAATATATAATAAATTATTAGGAGATAAAAATGTTAAATGTATTATTTTATTTGCTGAGCTTAAAATCCGTTATAATGATTTTTTTAATCAATTATATACTGTGGGCCATTACTTGGTGCAAATTGTCCATAAAATCAAATATGAAAAATCAGTGGATGGCATTTATACCCTTTTTCCAATTTGTTCTGTTCTTGCACATGATAGATAGAAGTGGTTGGTATGTATTTTTTTTGTTTGTACCACTTATAAATATTATTTTAGTTGAAGTCTGGTTTTCAGAATTTTATAACTCATTTAATGTAGGAGTGCTTTGGATTGTTTTATCTATTATAATTTACCCAATTAGTTATGCATTTATGATATATATGTCATATTCACCAAAAATAAAATATATTGGATGCAGCAGTTTTGTAGAATAGTATGTTGATTAAAAATTTATACAGCTTCCTCTACACCAGGAATACAAGAAAATGTTATAATTATGTAAATAGGCGAGGAGATGATTGTATGATTTTTGATTCACATGCTCATTATGATGATGAGTCATTTAATGAAGATAGAGATGAAGTAATAAAAGAACTTATAGCCAATGGAATTGTTGGGGTGTTAAATTGTGGAGCTTCACTACAAGGGGCAAGAGATTCTGTGGAGCTTACTAAAAAATATGGTATTTTTTATGCTGCGGTGGGAATACATCCTGAATTTGCTGATATTGTCAATGACGGTGTAATAAAAGAACTTGAGGATCTTTCTAAAAACGAAAAGGTAAAAGCCATAGGAGAAATTGGTTTAGATTATCATTCTGAAGAAAATCCAAGTAGAGAAATTCAAAAAGTTGCATTTGTTAAGCAAATGGAGCTAGCTGAAAAACTTAATTTGCCTGTAGTTATACATGATAGAGATGCACATGAGGACACACTAAATATAATAAAAAAATTTCCAAAAGTAATTGGAACAATTCATTGTTTTTCAGGAAGCCTAGAATTTGCAAGGGAATGCCTTAAATTGGGGTATTATATTGGGTTCACAGGGGTAGTTACATTTAAAAATGCTAAAAAAATAGTTGAAGTTGCCAGAGAAGTACCCATGGACAAGATATTGCTTGAAACAGATTGTCCTTACATGGCGCCGGAACCAAACAGGGGTAAGAGAAATAGATCGGACTATATAGAGTATATAGCAGAGAAAATAGCAGAGATTAGGAGGGATATTCCATTAAATGTTAAAAATCAATCTATAAGCAATGCTAAGAAGTTGTTAAATGTAAAATAATAGTGTAGAATGTGTTCATAAAGCATATGTTTTATGAACATTTTTTATAATATCAGTTTTCAAAAATACTTATATTATGACCATTCTAAGCATACAATTTAATAAAGGATCTTGCACAACTCCCACCTAAAAATAGTTAAAATCATAGGTAAAAGCTATCATATATTTATATTGTTATATGCATATACTGCATTTTCTGGTTTTGGCTAAAAATGGTAAGATATTTGACATTGTGTATATTTTGTAGTTATAATGTTAAAGATTCTTGCTCAAGGGGGGGATTAGAATGTTGCAAAAACTTAGGGATAATTTAATTTCCAAGAGAAATTATTTTTCGCCAGGTTCTATTGTGGCTCTAGCAACATTGTTTACAGTGCTTATAGTATTAGGTTTTACTATGCATTTAGTAGGCATTAGAAAAGTTGTAACAGTGGAAGTAGATGGTAAGAAAACTAGTGTAATTTCTTACGAAAACACTGTGAAAAAAATTCTAGAGCAAAATAAAATAGGACTGGGATCCAAGGACAAGATTGAACCTAGTGTAGACACTAAAGTGAAAAATGGACAAAATATATATATAAAAAGAGCAGTAGGTTTAGAAATACTCGTAGACGGTAAAGATCTAAAAATCAAATCTGCAGAAAATTCAGTGAAAAATGTATTGAAGACAGAAAAAATATCACTGAATATTGCTGACAAACTTAATCCATATAAAGGTGCATCTGTTAAAAAAGGGATGAAGATAGTAATAACAAGAGTTACTACTAAAACCTTTACAGAATTGCAGCCAATAGCTTTTAATACTGTTGTTAATAATGATGATACAATGGCAAGTGATGAAAATAAAGTTGTTCAACAAGGTTCAAATGGAGCAAAGGAGATACAAATTAGTGCTACTTACGAAGATGGTAAAGAAGTTTCAAGAAACGTAGTAAGTGAGGTAGTAAAAAGCACACCCGTAGATGCGGTTATAAAACGAGGAACGCTTGGCGTTGTATCCGTAAATAGAGGCGGGAGAACACTTTTTAAGACAAAAATCACAGCACTTGCAACAGGATATACTGATGATCTTAGATTTGGTATAACAGCTTCTGGGGCAAAGGTAAAGAGAGATGCAAATGGATATAGTTCAGTAGCAGTAGATCCTCGAGTAATTCCACTAGGTACTAAACTGTATATTACAGGCTACGGCTATGGAATAGCAGAAGATACTGGTGGACTCATAAAAGGAAATCGTGTAGATTTATTCTTTAACAATGAAAGTGATTGTTATTCTTGGGGCGCTAAGAGCGCAGATGTATACATTTTAAATTAGGAGCCAATGGCTCCTTATTTTTTTTTTTAAGATGCTTGAAGTAGATTATGTTATAATTGAAATATATAATATTATAAATTTCAAATGTGGAGGAATATAGAAAGATGATTAAGGAAGTAATTGTGGTAGAAGGAAGAGATGACGTCTCGGCTATAAAGCGTGCGGTAGATGCACAGGTAATAGCAGTTGGAGGCTTTGGAATAAATAAAAAAGTTATTGATAAAATAATAGATGCACAGAAAAGAAGGGGCGTAATTGTATTTACAGACCCTGATTTTGCTGGAGAGAAGATAAGAAGAATAATTACTAAGAGAGTAAAGGGTATTAAACACGCAAGAATTACTCAAAAACAAGGAACAAAAGATGGAGACATAGGGGTGGAAAATGCTTCTCCTGAAGCGATAATAAGGGCATTAAATATTGCTAAGTTTGAAACTATTGAAAAAATCGAGACATTTAGTGTTCAAGATATGATGTTTTTTAAGCTTACAGGTGATATCAAGGCAAAAGATAGAAGAGATGCTGTTGGTGGAAAGCTTGGTATTGGTTATGCAAACTCAGCTCAATTTTTAAATAGATTGAACAGTTTTGGTATTACTAAGGAGGAACTGCTAGTAGCCGTAAAAAATGCAGAAAAGGAGATCTAATATGGCATACATAGATACTAAAGAAATTGTAAAAAAATATAAATTTAGGTTCACAAAAAGCTTAGGTCAGAATTTTTTAATTGATGATGAGGTACTTGATGATATAATAAAAGGTGCGGATATCTCAAAAGATGATTTTATAATAGAGATTGGTCCAGGTATAGGTACTCTTACAAAGATGTTATTAACTTCAGCAAAGAAAGTGTGTGCTATTGAGCTTGATAAGGATCTAATCCCTATTTTGCAGGATGAATTAAAAGAATTCGACAATCTTGAACTTCTAAATAAAGATGCTCTTAAAGTTAATTTTAATGAGATTATAGGGTCAGAAACTTCTGTTAAAGTTGTTGCTAATCTTCCTTACTATTTAACAACACCAATGATAAGTAAAATGCTCACAGAGGATTTTAATTTTAAATCACTTACAATAATGATACAAAAGGAAGTTGCAGAGAGAATGGCATCAAAGCCTGATTGTAAGGCATATGGGGCACTTTCACTTCTTGTTCAGTATTATTGCGACGTAAGTATAGTTCGGAGAGTTTCACCACTATCTTTTATTCCACAGCCAAAGGTAGATTCAATAGTAATAAAACTTGATAAATTAAAGGAACCAAGAGTTAAGGTTAAGGACGAAGAATTGTTTTTCTTAATAATACGAAGTTCATTTAATATGAGAAGAAAGACACTTTGGAATGGTCTTAAGACATTAAAACTTTCAAAAGAGGATTACGATAAAGTATTTGTTGAAGCTAACATTGACCCTAAAAGAAGAGGGGAAACTTTGTCAATTCAGGAATTTGGAAATTTATCTGATGTAATATTTAAATATAGATAGTGTACTAATTTTTAATATAAATTAAGGACAGTTAATAGATTTTATCTTAATAAATCTGTTAACTGTCCTTTTTTTTTGTATATTAATCATTTTTATTATTTTTATTCATATATTGTATTGTATGAATGTTATGGGAGGATAAATGATTGAGTCAGAGAAAAAATTACAGCAGATATTTCATAATACTTCAGGAAGATGAAAAAGGATACGGATTATCATCCGATAAAATGCCTACAGGATATGCAAAATTAGAAGTGAAAAATGGTAAATGTAAAGTTACATTTTATGTTCAGAATCTAAAGATAGAAATGAGACCATATTATATAATGCTTATATGTAATAAAAAAGACGAAAAAAAGTTAATTAAATTAGCTGAATTGAACATAGACGACTCAGGTAGAACGGAGATTTGTAAGGAATTTGAATCTTCTAATATTGCAGGAAGCGGAGTAGCTGTAGACAAAGTTAGCGGGGCTTCAGTAGTTAGATTCGTAAGTGGTAATGTAACGGCTGTTTTAAGTGGTTTTACAAGCACAGATATTCCAAAGGATTGGAAAAGCTATACTTTGATGGATATGACAGAAAAAAGAGATGATGACAAAGAACATATAGACAATAGTGAGGAAGATTTTGATAGATATGAAGATGAAATAGAAAATTTAAAAAAACATGATAAGTCTAATGAAATAAAAAAAGATGAAAAGGTGAAGGAAAAAGTAAAGGAAAAAGATAGGGCAAGTAAAAAAAAGAACAATCAAGAAAAATCAAAAGAAGAGAAAATACCTGAAAAAATAGGGACTAAAGATTCTGATAAAGAAGGTAGGAAAGATAATGTGGAAGAGGTTAAACAAGAAAAACCACAAGAGTATGTGCATGGAGAGGTACAAGAAGAAATAGAAGTAAAGCTGCAAGAAGATATAAGGGATAGCAATAAGGTTACGGGAGAAGCAAAAATAGAAAAAAAGCAAAATATATATAAGGAAGAAAATTTATATAAAGAAAACATATATAAAGAAGAGATACCTAAAGAAAATAAGTATAGTGCTAGAAAACCAAAAGAACAGATGGAATTTAATAAAACCGAAAAGTTTTTTAATAGAATTGTAGAAGATTTAGATCCATTCCAAGATGAATTTCAGGAAATAGGTAAGAGTAAATGGTTCACAGTTCCAGTGAAGTCTATTGACGATATGTACAGAGCTAATAGCTATAATAAATATGCTATATTATATTATCCAATGATTAATTATTTCCCATATATAATAAAACATGGACATTATATTGTAGGATATAAATTTGATGATCTTCATAGGGTTAAATATGTAATGTATGGGATACCAGGTACAAGAGAAACTGAAGACCAGCCTTTTGGTGGCAAGTATGGTTTTGTTAGTTTTGTTAATGGAAATGAAGGAAGAGGAGAAGATTTAGGCTATTGGCTACTCTTTTATGATTTTAGAAGAGCAGTAGTAGTAATTCCAACACAAAAATAGAATGAAAATTGTAATGAAATGTTATTTTGTATTGTAAGGTGAGTGTTAGTTCAATGAGGGTAGGCCGTAGTCGGTGTAGGTGAAATAAGCATTTATGATGTGGGTTTTACTTATGCCGATTTGTTTATATAAGGGGGTGAGAAGATGAAAATACTTATTGTGGATAAAAAAAAGCTTGGAGTAATATTTGTGGTAATGGGACTAATGATATTTATATTTTGTATTGGAATAAAATTAGATAATAGGATAAGGGCAACAGCATTTATACAGAGTAATCTTGGGGAACTTAAAAAATACAGTAGTAATGAGTATAAACTAAGCTATAAGCTTCCCATTAAATGGCAAGCAAGCAAGGAAAGCTTCAACGGTGAAGAGATAGGATACTATAATAATTTTAGTGATATAGATGAAGGAATAAATGGATTTGTACAGATTTGGGATTATCCTGGTAGTTTTGAAGATTTTCTACAAATGAATAAAAAAATATCTGGCACTGAAAATAAAGTTAAAAATTTTAATATATCAAATTTAAATATAGATAATGAAAAAACATGTCTAATTACTTATGAAGGAGATTCTCACGGTGATTCATATCATGCTTTTGAATATTTTATTAATGAAGATGGCAACTTTGTAAAGTTTTGTTTTTATATAAAAGATAATAAATTTAGCTCAAATATACCTTCGATTTTTAAAGCTATAGCAGAAACTGTTAAAAAAGAATAAAAATATTGCTTGAAAATAAAATAAGACGTATAATTAACAAGTATAAAATCGTATTAGTCTCTATAAGAAGGAGCGATCTTGGTGAAAAAAATAAACTTGGTATTTGTATGTCTAATTTTAGTAATAGCAAGTTTGCTATCAGGATGTACACAAATTAGTGGATTACAAGTGAAATTAGGTCTTAAAAATAATGATTTTGAATATATGAAGCAAAAACAAATAAAAAAAATTGTAATACAAAATACTAGAGATAAGGGTTATAAGTTTATACTTACAAATCCAGTTGCTATTTCTGACATATATGATATATTATCTGGTGCAAAAGTTGTGGATTCAAAATCATCTTTTAAGCCTGATTATGTGTTTGATATTTATGAAAATGATAAAATCGTTCATGAGTTTAGTTATGTAGTTGGTTTAGATAAAAATGACGGTGGTAATCTTTATTCTAAAAATAAAAATTATATCGTTACAAATAGAATTGATAGTGAAATTTTAAATCAATTTAATGATGTGAGAACTCCTAAGGATTTTAATAAGGTATATTACCCATCTATTAGTGAATGTATTGATAAATATAGAGCTAGCGTGAAAAATAACAAGTCTATAGGGATAGATATTAACAGTGATTTATCTGTAGCTAAATATATATTTTCTTCTGATTTAGATGATTTTGAGAAAACACTTCCTTCTAATGTTAGTGTTCTTAACAATACAGATGATCCTTGTGATGTAAAGGAGACTGTAACTACAGAAGGCTATAAGGAAGGCACATTTAAGTACGAGAGTAGCAAGCCGTATACAAATAGCTATATTTTCAAAAGTATGATTATCTTTGAGGATAATGCTACTAAGGAAGAAAAAAAATATTATGTGGTAGGAATAAATTCTAATGATTATTGGAAGATAACTATTAGTGAAACTAAAAGTGCGGATTTTTAACTTGTTATTTTCTTCCACATGCCTTAATTGTATTTTAATTTATATGTTGGGAATAATATTAGGTGTTAAAACATCAATATTAGGAGGTAACTAGTATGAAAGCACATGTAGATAAAGATACTTGTATAGGTTGTGGATTATGTCCTTCTGTTTGTCCTGAGGTTTTTGAAATGCAGGATGATGGAAAGGCTGGGGAAATTAAGTCTAGTGTACCAGAATCATCAGCGGATACTGCAAAAGAAGCAGGGGATAGCTGTCCGGTGAATGCAATAGAAATTGAATAATTCAAGATATATGTCGCAAGTTTTTTTTATGGTTTAAAAAGGAATGTAATAAGATTTGATTATACAAATCTTATTACATTCCTTTTTTGAATTTCCAAGAAGCATAAAAGTCCTAAGAAATTTTAATTATTAGTAGTGCTATTCCCTTTTGCATATTGAATAAAATGAGTAAAGGGGGCGATTTTATGAAAGGTATCATAATGGCAGGAGGACAGGGGAATAGACTTAGACCGCTTACTTGTAACATACCAAAACCTATGATGCCATTACTTGGGAAACCAGTGATTCAGTATGCCATTGAATTGCTAAGAGATAACCATATCAAAACAATAGGTATTACTGTGAACTATTTAGCTGACGAAATAATAAATTACTTTGGAAATGGAAGTGAGTTTGGTGTAGACATAAAATATTTCGTTGAGGACATCCCTCTGGGCACTGCGGGGAGTGTGAAAAATGCAGAGAAATTTTTAGATGAAACTTTTGTAGTTGTAAGTGGTGACGCCATTACCGATGTTAATTTAATAGATGCTTTAGGATATCATAAAAAAAAGGGTGGCTTAGCAACGATTATATTGAAGGAAGTTGAGATACCTTTGGAATATGGAGTGGTTGTAACTGATGCCAATGGAAAAATAACAGGCTTTTTAGAAAAACCAAGTTGGAGTGAGGTTTTTAGCAATAAGGTTAATACTGGAATATATATAATTGAACCACAAATATTTGACTACTATGAGAAAAATGAAAAATTTGATTTCAGTAATGATTTATTTCCTATACTTATGGAAAATAAATCATTACTATATGGTTATAATCAGGATTCATATTGGCGTGATATTGGAAATATAGGTGAATTTATTAAATGTAATCATGACATTTTAAATAAAAAGGTTAATGTAAAAATATTTGGGGAACAAATAAAAGAAGGCGTATGGATAGGTGCTGATTGTTTTTTAAGTCCAAAAGTAGAAATAAAAGCACCGGTATACATAGGTGATAACACAAAGGTATACGGCGATGCCGAGGTAGGCCCACTCACTGTGATAGGTAGGGATAATATAATATGTGAAAAATCAAGCGTAAAAAGGAGTATTATTTTTAATAATTGTTATATAAGTAAAAATGTAGAGCTAAGAGGAGCCTTGATTTGTAATAAGGTGCAACTTAAAAATGGAGTTTCTGTTTTTGAACAAGCAACTATTGGTGATGAGAGTTTGATTGGAACAAGATCAATAGTAAAACCTAAAGCAATGATTTGGCCTAGTAAAATTATTGGAAATAGTGAGGTAGTAAGAGGTAATTTAATTTGGGAAGTAAAATATGAAAAAAATTTTTTTGATAAAAATGGCATTAGTGGGGAAATAAATGTGGATATAACACCGGAGTTTATATCAAAACTGGCTTCTGCATATGGATCCATACTTCATCCTAGTTCAAAAGTAGCAGTAAGTAGCGGTGATGACAATGCTTCGAGAATGTTTAAGAGTTCATTGGCCACCGGTCTAATTTCAATTGGGATTCAAGTATATGATTTATTTGAAACTACAGCACAGATAACAAGGGCATCAACCGCAAATTTTGATTTCCAAGGATCAATTCACGTATATGCAGATAGGAATGACTTGAACCTTATAAACATAATATTTATGGATTCAGATGGTGTTAATATTACTAAATATATAATGAAAAAAATTGAAAATAAATTCAAAGGGGAAGACTTTAGGAGGGTACAGGGAGAAAATTTTAAATCAGTAATTTCATTAAATCATTGCAAAGAAAAATATATTAGAAATATACTTAACAATTTAGATATTTCTAATATAAAGAAAAAAAATCACAAAATCATCATTGCAACTAATAGTAGTATAGTTAAATCAATAATGATTTATATGCTAAATGAATTAAAAGTAAAGGTGGTTATTCATTCCCATAGTAGCGATATTAGGGGGTTAAGCAAAGATGTGAAAGATACAAATTCAACCCTCGGAATATGGATTTCACATGAAGCTGATTCTTATATTTTTGTAGATGAAAAAGGCAATATAATAAATGAAGATAAACATGAAGAACTTAAAGCACTAGTTCTGTTAAATTTATTCAAATTTAACACCATTGTTTCACCTGCTAATGGTTCTTATTCTGTGGAGAAACTTGCACAGATATATAATGCTAAGTTTATAAGAACTAAGATAGAGGAAAGAAATGTAATGGATGAATATATAAAAAATGAGCAGGGTAAAAATAAAAAATATATAATAAATGCCTATCTATCAATTACAGATGCTATTAGCATGAGTGCCTTTATATTGAATTTAATAACTAGTTTAGATATAACACTATCTGCTTTTATGGAAAAGGTTCCAAAGTATCATATGAAAACTTTAGAAATAGTTTGTCCTTGGGAGAAAAAAGCAAAAGTTATGAGAAATATCATGGAAGAATATAATTTCAGCTATATAGATTTCATTGAGGGTGTAAGATTAAATTATCCGGAATGTTGGGCATTGGTGCTACCAGATTCAGATGAACCACTATGTAAGGTTTATACTGAATCTGAAAATGAAGAGCAAGCTGTGAAGGTACTAGAGGAGTTATCCCGAAGTATACGACGAATAATTAAATGTTAATTTGTTAAAGCTATAGGGATAAATCATATATCAAATGAGGATATAGTAATTTTATATATGGTTTATTGATAAAATAATAAATTATTATATATATTACTGCTAAGTATTGAATTAATAATAATAAGGTTATATAATTAACTTGAAATAAAAAATGGTGATGATAGGAAGAGTATATATAGTTGGAGTCCTAGAGAGTCGGGAGTTTTGGTGTAAGCCTGATATGAAGACTATGTTGAAGAACATCCTTGAACAGTTAACCGAAAGCATTTTTGTTATTAGGCTTAAACGGGTGTCTACCGTTAAAAGGGCAGGGTATTAATATGTTATATTTTTTATTTGTACCTGTAAGAGTGAACATTTTATAATGTTAATTAGGATGGTACCGCGAAGGTTTAACCCGTTCCTATATCGAAAGATATGGGCACGGGTTTTGTTTTTTACTAAGGAATCTGAAAAAAATAAATGCAGGGGGTTAAATTGATGAAAGATATATATGTAGCTGATGTAGTAGGTATAGAGGATGGAACGGAAGTAGAATTAAAGGGTTGGGTACATAAAATATATGACCTGGGAAAAATAAGTTTTGTAAAGCTAAGAGATAAAACAGGAATAATTCAAATTGTTATTGATGAGAGTTTGAATGTTAAATTAAGGCTAGAGATGTGTATAGAAATAAAGGGCAAAAAAGTAAAAAATGAAAAAGCACCTGAGGGAATAGAAGTGCAGGTGGACGAGTTAAATATATTAGGCAAAACTTATTATGATAAATTACCTTTTGCAATAAATGCAGGTAAAATCAAAGCTGGTCTTGAGACTCAGCTTGATCACAGAACTATAAGTCTTAGAGCACCTAAAATAGCAGCTGTGTTTAGCGTTCAGGAAAAAATAGCCTATGCATTTAAGGATTATCTAAGGGCAAGAAAGTTCACTGAAGTTTATACTCCAAAGATAATTGCAGCTGGAACAGAAGGTGGAAGCGAAATGTTTACTGTGGATTATTTTGAACATAGAGCTTTTCTTGCTCAAAGTCCACAATTTTATAAACAAATGATGGTGGGTTCTGGCTTTGAAAGAATTTTTGAAGTTGGTCATGCATATAGAGCAGAACTTCATAATACCTATAGACATTTAAATGAATATGTAAGTTTAGACCTTGAAATGGCATTTATAGAAGACGAATTTGAAATTATGGATTTAGAAGAGGGATATATAAACTATCTTTTTAAATACCTTAAAATAGAATGTGAAAGAGAATTAAAACTTTATGATATTGTTCTTCCAGAGAAAGTGGAGATCCCTAGAATTCCTCTGGCCGAGGCGCAGGGTATACTTCTTGAAGTTTATGGTAAGAGATCATCAAAGGCGGATATTGATGGAGAAGGAGAAAAATTATTATGCCAATATATAAAAGAAAAATATAACAGCGATTTTGTGTTTTTAACAAAATATCCAGCTTCTAAAAGACCTATGTACACAATGCCTGATGATAAAGTAGCTGGAACTACTAAGAGTTTTGATCTAATATATAAAGGGCTTGAAATTACAACTGGAGGACAAAGAATACATGACTATGAAAAACTAATTGCAAATATAGCTAGAATGGGATTTAAGACTGAAGAGTTTGAGTTTTATACTGAAAACTTTAGATATGGTATGCCTCCTCATGGTGGGTTTGCTATAGGGCTTGAAAGACTTACAATGAAAATATTAGGGCTTGAAAATATTAGAGAAGCAGCACTACTTCCAAGAGATATGAAGAGAATGACTCCATAGTGGTTATAATATAAAGGGTGCAGCTTAGAAAAAGGAGAGGTTTTTTATGGAGAAAGTAAGCATTGAAGAGGTAAAATATATAGCAAAACTATCAAAACTAAAGTTTACAGAAGAGGAAGCTTTAAAAATGGCCAGCGAGTTTGAAACCATACTCACTCATTTTAAAACTATAGATAATATGGATTTAAGTGATGTAGATATAAATGCTTTTGATCAAGTTAATACAGAGTTTAGAAAAGATAGTCCAAAAGTTTTTGAAGATAAGAAAAAACTTATGCAAAATGTTAAGAGTCTTAGAGGTACTGCAATTCAGGTTCCTAAGATAATTGAATAGGGGGAGATAGCTTTGGATATAGATAAATTGTCAGTGGAAGCTTTAAGAGATGGGATAAGAGATAAAGTTTTTACGTCAGAGGAAATAGTTGAATTTTATATTAAAAAAATAAAAAAAGAAGATGGGAATATAAATTCCTATTTGACCATATGTGAAGAAAGAGCATTAAAAGATGCTAGAATAGTGGATGAGAAAATAGCAAAGGGTGAAAAAGTTGGTATGCTTGCGGGAGTACCAATTGCTATAAAAGATAATATTTGTACAGATGGAATAACAACAACCTGCGCATCAAAGATGTTAGAGGATTTTATTCCACCTTATGATGCTACTGTTGTTAAAAAATTAAAGGATGCAGATGCAGTAATAATAGGAAAAACTAATATGGATGAATTTGCCATGGGTTCCTCTACGGAAAATTCAGCCTTTAAAGTGACTAAAAATCCCCACGATTTAGAGAGGGTACCTGGAGGATCATCAGGTGGCTCCGCAGCGGCAGTAGGAGCAAGACTGGCACCTTTTTCATTAGGATCAGATACTGGTGGTTCAATAAGACAGCCAGCAGCCTTTTGCGGGGTTGTAGGGCTAAAACCAACCTATGGGTTAGTTTCAAGATTTGGACTAATAGCATTTGGATCATCACTAGACCAGATTGGACCTTTTTCAAATAATGTAAGAGATTGTGCACTTGCACTTGAAATTATAGCAGGTACAGATCCACTGGATAACACGAGCTCAAAGAATATTGGTAGCACCGATTACCTTACTGGGATCGATAGTGGAGTAGAAAAAATGAAGATTGGAGTACCAAAGGAATTTTTTGGTGATGGGTTAGATCCAGAGATAAAAGCATCCATATTAAATAGTATAGAAAAGCTAAAAGGCTTAGGAGCAACGGTTGAAGAAATTTCTATTCCAATTACTGAGGCAGGACTTTCAGCTTATTATGTTATATCCTCAGCAGAAGCTAGTTCAAACTTAGCTAGATTTGATGGAATAAGATATGGTTATAGACCAAAAGAATTTGAAGATGTATATGATCTTATGGAAAAGAGCAGAACAGAAGCTTTTGGTGAGGAAGTTAAGAGGAGAATAATGCTTGGTACATATGTTCTATCTTCAGGATATTATGATGCTTATTATAATAGAGCACTAAAACTGAAGAAAAAAATCAAAGAAGAATTCAAAGAGGTTTTCAGTAAATATGATATTATAATAAGTCCAGTATCTCCTGTGCTTCCATTTAAATGTAATGAAAAGAAAAATAATCCTCTTGAAATGTATCTTGCAGATGTTTACACAGTAAATATAAACCTTGCAGGAGTACCAGCTATATCTGTGCCATGTGGAACTAGTAAAAGTGGATTACCTATTGGACTGCAAATAATTGGACCACACTTTGGTGAGAGTACTATACTAAAAGCGGCTTTGGCTCTTGAAGGGGCACTAAAATAAATTAAAATAGAAAGGGGGAAAGCAGCTATTTGCTGCGATAATATGAGTTATGAAACTGTAATAGGTTTAGAAATACATGCAGAACTTAATACAAAGACAAAGATATTTTGTAGTTGTTCTACACACTTTGGTGCAAAACCCAATGAGAATACATGTCCAATTTGTATGGGACTACCAGGTACGCTTCCGGTTTTAAATGAAGAAGTTGTTCATTTAGCGGTAAAGGCGGGAACAGCACTAAATTGTAAAATAAATAAATTGAATAAGATGGATAGAAAAAATTATTTCTATCCGGATTTACCTAAAGCATATCAAATATCACAATTTGATACGCCAATATGTGGAAACGGCTTGGTTTATATTGAAACGCCTGATGGACAAAGAGAAGTAAGATTAAACAGAATACACATAGAAGAAGATGCAGGGAAACTTGTTCATATGGAATATGAGCCTTATTCTCTTATAGATTATAATAGGGTTGGTGTGCCTCTAATTGAAATTGTTTCAGAACCAGATATGAGATCACCCCAAGAAGCAGTAACTTTTCTTAGAAATTTAAAGGCTATTTTAGAATACAGTGGTATATCAGATTGTAGAATGGAGCAAGGTTCTTTGAGATGTGATGCTAATATATCTATTAGAAAAGCTGGGCAGCAAGAATATAATACAAAAGTAGAAATAAAAAATATAAATTCATTTAGAGAACTTCAAAAAGCCCTTGAAAAGGAAGAAAAAAGACAAAAACAACTTTATGATTATGGTGAAGAGTTTAGAATAGTTCAAGAAACAAGAAGATGGGATGCAGGAAAGGGTAAAACTGTAACTATGAGAAGTAAAGAGGACGCCAATGACTATAGATATTTCCCTGATCCAGATATAATACCGATAGTTATTAAAGATAGTATTATTGAAGATGTTAAAAAGGAAATTCCTGAGTTACCAAAGCAGAGAACAGAACGATTTATGTCTAGCTATGAGCTTACTGAGAAAGAAGTAGACATTCTTGTTTCTGATAAATTTCTTAGCGATTACTTTGAAGATTTGGTGAAATTAGGAGTAGATAAAAAAAGTGCATGTAACTGGATACTTACGGATATGCTTAAACTTGTTAAAGAAAAAGAGATTGAATATGAAGAAATACCTATAAAAAAGGAAGATATGGCATCACTTTTGAAGATGGTGGCAGATAAAAAAATCAGTGTAACTGCTGCAAAAAGTGTTTTTGAAGAAATGTTTAACACTGGAAATCATCCAGAAGCTATAGTTAAGGAAAAAGGACTTGGACAAATCAGTGATACTGGTGCTATAGATGAGATAGTAGTAGCAGTTCTACAAGCGAATCCACAATCTGTAGCGGATTATAAGTCTGGTAAAACCCAAGCTGTTGGATACCTTGTAGGTCAAGTTATGAAGCAGAGCAAGGGAAAAGCAAATCCACAGATGGCTAGAGACACCTTAGAGAAAAAAATCAAAGAAATGGTGTAATTGTCAGCAGAGGCAAGTGACAAGTGACAAGTGACAAGTTAAGGGAATTTTGCCTTGGGGCAAAATAAAGTAATTAATAATTATTTGGGAATGTTAGTAGATTTGTTTACAAATCTACTAACATTCTTTCGTTTTGATTTTTCTGCGCTAGCAGAAAAATCTTCAATAACTCGTCACTTATTTATTTTTTATCTCACGAAAAGAGAGATATAAGCACAACGGTTATCTATATCTAAATATCAACACCTTACTACCCATAAAAAACGTATTATTAGGGAGATAATTAAGTGGTATTTCACAATAAAGGGGTTTGTTATATGGTTAAAGAAAATTTTTGGTTTGCCATAAAATTTTTGCTAATGTATAATGTGAAATACAATATATAGTGTACGGGGGAATGTTAAATGCTACATGTAGTAAAAAGAGACGGAAGAGAATCAGAGTTCAATTCTGTTAAAATTAGTAATGCAATAAAAGGTGCGGCAGAAGAAATCGGTATCAGTATAAAGACTAGTGAAGTTTTAGAGCTTACTCAAAAAATCATAATTAGGCTTGAAGATATGGATTTACAATACATATCAGTTGAAGAAATACAAAACATAGTTGAGGATACTTTAATTAAAAATGACTTTAAAGAAATAGGATTTGCGTATTCTAGCTATAGAAAAGAAAGAACTAAGATTAGGGATATCAAATCTGATTTAATGAAGGCAATTGGACAAATTGGTGTGGAAACGGATAGAGATAATGCCAATGTTGGTAATAATTTCAGTTCAAAGCTTTTAAGAATAGCAAGTGAGTCAAATAAATGGCATAACCTTGCTAAGATGAGTAAGAGGCTTTCAAAGGCTCATGAGAATGGCGATGTTTATTATCATGATTTAGATAGTTATAATTTGACTATAAATTGTTTGCATATACCTACAAAAGAGGTACTTGAAAGAGGATTTAATACAGGTTACGGATACATAAGAGCACCAAAAAGAATAGAATCAGCAGCAGAGCTTTCTTGTATTCTACTACAATCCACACAAAATGATATGTTTGGTGGTCAATCACATCCAGATTTTGATAATGACCTTGGTGGGTTTGTAGAACAGACACGTGAGCAGATAAAGACTGAACTTTTAGAAATAGGTATTGATGAATCGAAAATAGATACAATAGTTGAAAAAAAAGTAATAAAAGCCATAGAGCAGGCAATGCAAGGTATAGTTTATAATCTTAATACTATGCATAGTAGAGCAGGTTCACAGGTTCCTTTTTCGTCTATAAATTTAGGAATACCAGACAGTGAGGATTCTGCACTGGTTTGTAAAATATTCCTTTTGGAGTATGAAAAGGGTCTCGGAAGAGGAGAACAACCTATTTTCCCTAACATAATATTTAGGGTTAAGGAAGGCGTAAATAGAGAAAAAACAGATCCATATTACTATTTATACAAATTAGCTTGTCATGTTGCTTCGAAGAGAATGAATCCTACATTTATGAACATAGATTCTTCCTTTAATAAAAAATATTATGATGCAGGAGTTATCCCAGCTACTATGGGTTGCAGAACTTATGTATGTTCAAATATAAATGGTGAGGCAGGAACAAAGGGTAGAGGAAATATTGCACCAACTACAATAAATCTTCCTAGAATAGGACTTATGGCAAAAGGGGATATAGATAAATTCTTTACTATATTGGATTCGAGACTTAGTCTTGCAAAGGATAGTCTTTTAGATAGGTATGATAAACTTAAAAAGCTTAGAGTTAAAGATTTACCTTTTGTAGCAGGCCAAGGGCTTATGAAGGGGTCTGAAAACCTAACTCCAGAGGATTCTATTGAGCCAATACTAAAACAAGGTACTTGGGGAATTGGATTTATAGGACTTGCAGAAACTTTGATAGCTTTAACTGGTAAGCATCATGGAGAAGATGAAAAATCAAGAGAACTTGGAGAGAAAATTATAAGATATATAAGATCGTATACAGACAGCACAACACTTGAGACAAGACTTAACTGGAGTTGTTATGCTACACCAGCAGAAGGGCTTAGTGGAAAGTTTATTGTAAAGGATAAAGCTATTTTTGGAGAAATACCAGGAGTTACTGATAAGGAATATTACACAAATAGTTTTCATATACCTGTAGGATGTTTAATATCAATAAAAGATAAGATAGATATTGAAGCTCCTTATCATGAAATGTGTAATGGAGGTCATATAAGTTATATAGAACTTGATAATTATCCTGATGGAGATACTGTAATGGATATTATAAACTATGCATATAAAAATACTGATTTAAGCTATATGGGTATTAATTTTCACATAAGGTATTGTAAAAAATGTGGAACATACCTATACAATGGAGAACATGAATGTCCAAAGTGCAATAGTACAGAGATTCAAGGTATATCAAGAGTTACAGGATATTTAAGTCTCGATGAGAGATTTGGAGTAGGTAAGAGTGGAGAGCGAAGAGACAGAGTATCTCAAGGAAATGGGCAAAAAATTTATAATGTGTAAGGATGAATTCAAATTGGATGAAAAAGGATTGATAAGGCTTTCAGGTATTGCTTATGAAAGCCTTTCAAATGGACCAGGTATGAGAAGAGTGCTTTTTTCACAAGGTTGTTTACATGAGTGTGTTGGGTGTTTTAACCCTTCAACTCATTCATTTTGTGATGGAGAACTTAAAGATATGGGTATACTCATAGATGAAATAAAAAACAATCCTATTTTAAAAGGTGTAACCTTTTCAGGAGGAGATCCACTAGAACAGGCAGAAAAATTTGCATACATGGCAAAAAAAATAAAAAAATTAGGACTTAATATTTGGTGTTATACTGGATATACTTATGAATATATAGTGGAAAATTTTAATAATAGGCAAGGGTTCCATGAGCTTGTAAAAAACATTGATGTACTTGTAGATGGAAAGTTTGAAATTCATAAAAAAAATGTTAGGCTTAAATTTAGAGGTTCAAGTAATCAAAGAATAATTGATGTTAAGGCTAGTTTATCTAGTGGAAAAGTAGTAGTATTAGATTTTCATAATTAGTATAAATAATAGGAGAATTTTATGAAAAAAATATTTGGTATAAATTTTTACTTTTTGTTATTGATTTTACTTCAACTTTTTGGTAGCTATCTATTACAGCCATTTATACCACTCCTGCATAAGCAAATTTGGGCAGCAATTCTCTTAACACAGTTTGCTTTTTTAATAGTGCCAATGATAATTTATTTATTAGTGGCAAAAAAATCTCCTGCTGAGGCATTAAGACTAAAACCACTTAAAGCAAAAAATTGGCTATATGTTGGAGGGGTAGCACTGCTCGTATATCCTATAGCAACTTTTCTTGGGCTGGTTACAAATTTGTTTTTTCATAACAATGTAAATGATTTATTGCAGAAGATGGATTCATTGCCATTATGGGCGTTTGTATTAGTTATAGCATTAACGCCTGCTATATGTGAAGAGTTTACAGTAAGAGGAATTATTTTATCTGGATATAAAAAAATTGGCATTGGCAAAGCAGCTATAATAACAGGATTTATGTTTGCAGTGCTACATCTTAACCCATCCCAGTTTTTGTATACTTTTACACTCGGAATAATACTTGCATATTTAGTCCGTGTTACTGATTCTATATTTGCATCTATAATTTGCCATTTTACATTTAATGGTATTAACGCAGTATTAGCTTGGAGCATAGCAAAAGCTAATATTAATATAAAAAATCAGGATATAACCTCTGCAACACTAGCAATGAAAATTTCAGCTTTAAGCGTAAATTTTTTCTTGGCAGCAGGTGCTACAATTGGTATTGTATATATAATAAAACATCTTAAAAAGATAAATCACAAAGATTCTTATGAAGATAAAGTGGTTTTTACAGATCAGGTAAAATCCATTTTATATAAAGGAATTGAATACAATAAAGATGAAAAAGTGAAAAAAAACAGTATTATATCTTTAATGATGGCATATTCACCAATTGCCATTAGTGTTGTACTCTATGTTATGTTTGCATTAATGCCACTTTACAAGTGAAGCTTTATTTACCTTAGTTAATTAAAACAATAAAAAAATATATATAAGCCATTATAGTATTGCTATTGTTTGACAAAAAAAAAATATTATAATATAATGTTGTAAAGTGAAGTTTAATGAACCTAATTGTAAAATTAATAGCTTTGATTAGGAAAAGTAAGTACTCTGTAAGTTAAAAGCGAATGGGAATAGTGAAAGCCCATAACACATTAGAGTAGTGAAAATCACCTAGGAGCTGATGGCTGAATTTGTTAAGTAAGCTTATTCGTAATTCTGCGTTAAAGAATAGGGTGTATTTTAAAAATTACATTTAGGTGGTATAGCGAGTTACTTCGTCCTATTGGGACGAGGTTTTTATTTTTGTTGATTTACCCATCTTCAAAAAAATAACATGTAAGTATTCTGGTGCATTTCAGATGCATTACATTATGAAACTTATTCGAGAGGAGATTTATTCTATGTATAACAAAGTAGATTCTTCAAAGTCTTTCGTAGATATGGAGAAAGATGTCTCAAAGCTTTGGGATAAAAAAGGAATAATAAAAAAGAGCTTTGAATCCAATCAGGATGGTAAATATTTTACTTTTTATGACGGTCCACCTACTGCTAATGGTAAACCACATGTTGGGCATGTAATTACAAGAGTAATGAAAGATATAATACCTAGATATAAGGTTATGAAAGGGTATAAGGTTTTAAGAAAGGCAGGTTGGGACACACATGGTCTTCCTGTGGAACTTGAAATAGAGAAGAAACTTGGCATTTCAGGGAAACCACAAATTGAAGTTTATGGTGTGGAAAAATTTGTTAAGGAATGTAAGGAAAGTGTATTCTCATATGTAACTTTATGGAGAGAAATGTCTGAGAAACTGGGATATTGGGTTGATATGGATAACCCCTACGTAACTTATCATAATGATTATATAGAATCAGAGTGGTGGGCTTTAAAAACTATGTGGGATAAGGGTCTTCTATATAAGGGACATAAGGTTATGCCTTATTGCCCAAGATGTGGAACCTCACTGTCATCTCATGAAGTAGCCCAAGGATATAAGGATGTTAAAGAAGCATCAGCTTTTGTTAAATTTAGAATCAAAGGTGAGGCGAATAAATATTTACTTGCATGGACAACTACACCTTGGACATTGCCAAGTAATGTGGCGCTTGCTGTAAATAAAAAATATGATTATGTTGAAGTTATAAATAATGAAGAACATTTGATACTAGCTAAAAACCTTCTAAGTGTACTTGAGGGGGAAGTAGAAACAGTAAAAGAGTTTAAAGGGGAAGACCTTCTTGGAACTGAATATGAACAGTTATTTAAATTTGAAACACCAAAGGAAAAGGCATTTTATGTTGTCCACGGTGATTTTGTAAGGCTAACAGACGGTACAGGAATAGTTCATATTGCACCAGCTTATGGTGAGGATGATAATGCACTAGGTAAAAAATACGGTCTGCCATTAATAAATTTAGTGGATTTAGAGGGCAAGTTTGTAGACTCAGTTCTACCATGGAAAGGAATCTTTGTAAAAAAGGCAGATTCAAAAATATTAGATTTTATGACTAAAGATGGAAGCTTATATAAGTCATTAAAATTCACTCACTCATATCCACATTGTTGGAGATGCGACACACCACTTTTATATTATCCTAGAGATAGTTGGTTTGTTAGAATGACTTCACTTCGCGATAAATTAGTGGCTAATAATAATAAGATAAACTGGTATCCAGATAATATTAGAACAGGAAGATTTGGAAATTTCCTTGAAGGTGTTATTGATTGGGGTATAAGCCGTGATAGATATTGGGGTACACCACTACCTATATGGGAATGCGAATGTGGACATAGAGAATGTATTGGAAGCATTGAAGAACTTAAGAAAAAGGGAATAGATGTACCAGAAGGCATCGAACTTCACAAACCATATATTGATAAGATCAAGCTTACTTGTCCTGATTGTGGTAAGGAGATGGAAAGAACTCCAGAAGTTATAGATTGCTGGTTTGATTCAGGGTCAATGCCTTTTGCACAACATCATTATCCATTTGAAAATAAAGAAGTGTTTGATAACAATTTCCCAGCGCAATTTATATCAGAAGCAGTAGACCAGACAAGAGGATGGTTCTATACGTTACTTGCTATATCTACCGCATTATTTGATACAAATCCTTTTGAAAATTGTATTGTTTTAGGTCATGTACTAGATAAAAATGGACTTAAAATGTCAAAACACAAAGGTAATGTTGTAGATCCATTTACAGTGTTAGAAAACGAAGGCGGAGATGCAGCAAGATGGCATTTTTATACTTCAAGTGCTCCTTGGCTTCCAACAAGATTTTCAGAGGAAGATGTAGCTGAAACTCAAAGAAGATTTTTAGGAACATTATGGAACGTATATTCTTTTTATGTACTTTATGCAGAAATAGATAAATTTAATCCTTTAGAGCATAAGGATTTTATCAGTGACAATATAATGGATAAATGGATTCTATCTAAACTTAATTCACTTATAAAAGAAGTTGAAGATGACTTTGAAAATTATAAGATAACTCAGGGTGCACTTGCCATTGAAAGCTTTGTAGATGGACTTTCAAATTGGTATGTAAGGAGAAATAGATCTAGATATTGGACTACGCGACTTACAGAGGATAAGATAGGAGCATATACTACTTTATATAGTGTGCTAACAACGTTAACTAAAATTGCGGCTCCATTCATACCATTTATGACAGAAAAAATTTATCAGAGTCTTGTGTTTTCATTAGATGAGACGGCTCCAGAAAGCGTTCACCTATGCAAGTGGCCTGAATGTAATAGTGAAATTATTGATGAAACACTAGAAAGCCAAATGGATTTAGCTTATAAAATTGCAAAACTAGGAAGAAGTGCCAGAAATGCAGCAAATATAAAGAATAGACAGCCACTTCAGGAAATGCTTTTAAGTACAAAGGCATTACCAGAATATTACGGAGAAATCATTAAGGATGAGCTTAATATTAAGAAAATTTATTTTGGAGCAGATTTTTCAAAATATGTTAACTTTGATATAAAACCTAACTTACCAGTGATTGGTAGAATGTATGGTAAGCTAATTCCTGGAATAAAGAAAGCTATTGATGAAAAAAATCAAATGCAGCTTGCTCAAGCTATAAGCGCTGGAGAGAATGTTAATATAGAAGTTCAAGGAGTGAAAATTGAACTTAATAGTGATAATCTCCTTGTCACCATGCATGGGCTTGATGGTTTTGCTTTTGCTGGAGAAGGCGAGCATGGCATAATTCTTGAAACAACAATAACAGATGAGCTTAGAGAAGAAGGATATTTGAGAGAAATTTTAAGCAAAGTTCAAAACACTAGAAAAGATAGCGGTTTTGAAGTTGAAGATAGGATATCAATATATGTAGCTAATAATAATATGTTAGAAGCTATAATTAAAAAATTCGAAGACAGCATAAAAAAAGAAACATTAGCGGTTGAAGTTGTTTATGATGCTGAGGTAGAATACACAGATTGTAACATTAATGGAGAAAGCTTAAGTTTAGCTGTTCAAAAAAGAAATTAGTATTTTATAGAGCACATATTAAAAAAAATATAAGATATATTAAATGGTTATTTTTTAAAGTATGACACAAGCTATGTTTATGTAAGCTGAGGCAAAGATAAACATAGCTTGTGCCGCACCAAAATTAATTATAGAACTTGTAAAATCACCATAATTCAAGTAATATTATATATATATGAGTATTTGGTCGTATAATGGCATTGAATACGTTTATAATAGAATATACTTGTAATTTAAATATAAATTTAGGGGTTGATAAAGAAATGACAGCTTCAATAAAAGACGTAGCTAGAGAATCTGGAGTATCAATTGCAACTGTGTCAAGAGTTCTTAATGAAGTAAATGTAGTAAACGAAGAGACAAAAAAGAGGGTACTTGAAGCTATAAAATTACTTGATTATAGACCAAATATTATTGCAAGAAGTCTAAAAACACAGAGAACAAGAACTATAGGTATAGTTATACCTGATATTTCAAGTCAATTCTATCCTGAAATAGTTAGAGGTGCAGAAGACGTTTCCAATATATACAATTATAATGTGATATTGTGTAATACGGATTTAGATTCACAAAAAGAAATAGAATACCTTAAAGTGCTTAGGGAAAAAATGGTAGATGGAGTAATATATATGAGCAACTCATTAGAAGATGAAGTTATATATATGCTTAACAATTTAAAAATGCCAACTGTACTTGTTGAAACAAATGCAAAAAATGATGAATATCCAAGTGTAACTATAGATAATGAAAAAGCAGCCTATGATGCTACTAACTACTTAATCAAAAATGGAAATAAAAAAATCGCATATATTGGTGTTAGTCCGGATTTAGTTAACGCTAGTGGAATTAGATTTTTAGGCTATAAAAAAGCCTTAAGTGATAATGGAATTGAATATGATGAAAATTTAGTTCGATTTGGTGGACTTAAAGCAGCTGATGGACGAGATGGAATGGAAGTAATAATAAATAAAACAAAGATAGATGCAGCATTTTGTTGTAGTGATGAAATAGCTATGGGTGCCATCAATACGCTAAGAGAAAAAGGCATTGAAGTACCTAAAGATGTTGATGTAATGGGATTTGACAACATATATTCATCATCAATTTATTATCCAAAACTTACAACAGTTGAACAACCCACCTATGATATGGGTTCTGTTGGAATGAGAATGCTTATAAAATTAATTAATAAACAAGAGATAGAGCAAAAACATTACGTGCTTGAGCATAAAATAATTGAAAGAGATTCATGTAAAAGATCATAATTATGATCTTTTTTTTTATTTAAATATAATTTTTATTACTTGCACTGTAAATATATGGTATAATATTTTAAATGGTAATTTTTACTAATATATAGAGGTGATAAATATGAATTGTAAATCTGAAGTTAAAAATTTATTATCGTATTTTCTCAGTATAAAAAATATGGATGAAGAAACAATAAGAGATATGAAGGAATATACAAAAATATATTTAAGTAGTGATTTAGAAAATAAAACTGAAAAATATGAAATTAAATGCCAAGGAGAAGAAGCTTGGTATTGCATTGATAAAACAAATAAGGATTTATATGATGAATTTTTTAAATTGTACAATTTAATAAAAAATGATAGTGTGAATCATGAAATTGTTTGGGCAAATTACATACTTACTTGGAACAATGGAGATAAAAAAATAATACATCCACTTATTACTACAAAACTTGAACTGGATTTTGATGCACAAAAAGCAGTTTTTTTACTAAAGCCTTATAATTGTAAAATGAGAATGGAATTGGACATGCTTAGTGGAATTGATCTTGAAAACATTGATTATATTTTAAAAATCAAAGAGGCTGCTGAGAATAGTAATGTTAATTTTAGAGATATAAATGAAGTTTTAGATATATTAAATAAGATAGTTCATTATTTGAGTTCAAAGGTAAATCTAGATGGAGAGATACAAAATAATATAAATGGATTAAATCAATTAAAAATTACACAATATCCAACTATATATAATTACCCTGTGATTATACTTAGAAAAAATGATCATAGACTTTGGCATGATGAACTTGTAAATACAATAAAGCTTATTGATGAAGGTTATCCTATTCCACCATCAGTGCAGGCACTTGTTAGTAATGAAATTGTTGAAGATGAAAATACAAAAAAGGACTGGGCTAATATGAGTAAAGAAATATTATTCCCATTGCCAAGCAACGAAGAACAAAAAGAAGTAGCAAGGCGATTAAAAGACAACTTTGGATTAGTTGTAGAGGGACCTCCCGGAACTGGGAAAAGTCAAACTATAGTTAATTTGATATGTCACCTTTTAGCTAACGGTAAGAGAGTTCTTATTACAAGCCAAACTGGAAGGGCACTTAAGGTTTTATCAGAAAAAATACCTGATGAAATAAAATCACTATGTATTAGTATATTAGGTGATGATACAAAATCCTTAACAAATTTGGATGATTCCCTAAGAACTATTACAGAAAACATGGCAATGAATCCTGATATTTTAAAAAGAGATATAGATGGATTACAAATTAAATTGAATAATTGTAAGAATCGGCAAAAACAATTATGCAGAAAATTAGCTGAAACAGAAGCCATTGAGGGTAAGAAGGTTAATTTAAATGGTAATCTAATTGGACTTATAGATGTGGCAAAGTGGGTAAGAAAAAATGAGGAAGATCTATCATGGATTGAAGATAATATAAGATTTGATAGCACCTGCCCTTTAACGGATAAAGAATTTTTAAGCTTAATTAATTCACTAAATGGATTTAATAGAGAAGAAATTATGAAGGGCGGCAGAATTAAAAAGGTTTTAAGTGAAATCCCTGATTATATTGAAATAGCTGACACCATAAATGAATTCCTGGATATGAATAAAAATCATGAAAAAAATATGGATAATCTTAAGGATTGGTATGTGGCACCTAATTCAAATATGGACTATGATGAGCTCATTAATATATTAACAATAGCAGAAAAACAGATGGGAAAAATACATGGATCTTGGGTAAGCAAGGTAATGAGGGATTATTACAATAGTGAGATAACAAGACCTGTTTTAAAGCATCTTTATATGAAATGTAGTATGTATATTAGAGATTTATCAGATATGCAAAGAAGACTTACTATCCATAGTATAAAACTACCTTCTGACAAATCATTTAATGAATTCGAAAAAGATTTTAAAAGTATTTATGACCATTTTAAGACAGGTAATAAGGCTTGGAAATTTTTCAAAAGCACACATAAAAAATATAGATATATATTTGATAATTGTTTAGTTGATGGCAAACCCATAGCACAAAGAGCGCAAATAGAAATTATAAAATTATATATTGAAAAAAAACAGCTAGAAAATCAGTTTATTTTGTTGTGGAATACAAATATGAAGGAGTACGAAACTTTTGAAATAGAACAATTTAGCATTAATTCAATGATGGTATTAGAGGAATGCATCAATGAGTTAGCTATAGTTATTGATTGGAATATAAATGTGAAAAGTAAGATTTTAAACATATTAGGAGATGTGGCATTTTTAGATAAGATGGATTGGTACGAAGAAAAAACTTATACATATCTAAAAAATATAGCTATTAGCCTAAGAAATAACAACAAATTTATAAAAGACAGAGCATATATTCTCAATATAAAAAAGTTATGCCATGGTTTAGAGGACTTTAGGGATATAGAAAATGCTATTGACCAAATGGATTTACAGTCACTTAAAGATGCTTATGAGGAAGTGGACAAGTTTAAAATTATGGGCAGTAATGTAGATTCTATTGATTTATATTTTGAAAAATTGCAGAATATGGCACCTAAGTTCGCAAAAAAACTTATTGAAAGCAAGGATAAAAATAGGTATAAAGAATTTAATAAAGCTTGGAACTTGGCTAGATGCAAGAGCCTACTTCAGAAGGCAAATGAAATTAGTTCGAAATTGATTGAAAAATTATTGCAGGAAGAAAAGCTTAAAGAAAAGGCGTTAATAGAACAATTTGTTTCTAAGAGTGCATGGAGAAATCAAATAATTAATGTTTCTGATTCTCAAAAAAAGAGTCTTTATGCATGGCTACAAGCAACTAAAAAAATTGGGAAAGGAAGAAGTAAATTTGCTGACAAGTATAGGGATATTGCACAAAGAGAAATGGAAGATTGCAAAGATTCTGTACCAGTATGGATAATGCCACTTAATAAAATAGTAGAAAATATAAAGGTCAATAGCAATCCTTTTGATGTAATAATATTTGATGAAAGCAGTCAATGTGATATATTTTCAATTTGTGCACTATTTAGGGCTAAAAGAGCAGTTATTGTTGGGGATGATAAACAGATAAGTCCTCAAATAGTTGGCACTGACCAAAGTATAGTTAATAAATTAATAGATAAATATTTGAGAGAGATTCCACATTACCAGTGCTTTGATTTGGAAACAAGTCTTTATAATACTGCACTAAGATCATTTCCCAGCAGGCTTTTACTTAAAGAACATTTCAGATGTGTACCTGAAATCATAGGATTTAGTAATAATTTATGCTATTCAAATGAAATAATACCGCTAAAATATATCAACACAAGTAATAGCCTAGGAATGCCAATAAAAGTTGTTAAGGTTATAAATGGGGAAAAAGATAAAATAAAAAACATAAATGTTGAAGAAGCAAAGACCGTGGTAAATAAAGTAGTTGAATGCTGTAAAAATATAAAATATGATGGGATGACCATGGGGGTTATATCATTACTTGGAGATGCCCAGGCAGAAATTATTGGTAATATGGTGAGAGAACAAATTGGTGAAAGCGAGATGTTAAAACGAAAACTTATATGTGGAGATGCATATTCATTTCAAGGAGATGAGAGGGATATAATATTTTTATCCATGGTAGTTGGGGATAATGTCAAATTTACTGCACTTACTAGAGATGTGGACATAAGAAGGTTTAATGTAGCGGTAAGTAGAGCAAAAAATCAAATTTGGCTATTTTCATCTATTAATGCAGAAAGTTTAAATCCAGATTGTGTAAGAACTAAGTTACTAAGATATTTTATGGATCCAAGATTCCATAGCATTAAAGAGGAACAAGAAATAAGGGTATTTGAAAGTGCATTTCATAAGGATGTATATAAAATTATAATGAAAAAGGGATATAAAATAACTATGCCAGAAGGATTAAGACATTATAATGTGGATTTTGTGGTTCAAGGGAATAAAAACAAGATAGCTATAGTGTGTAATTGTGGCACACGCCTTGAAAAGGAAAAACTTTATGTTACCTATGAAAAACGAGGATTGCTTGAGAGCAATGGATGGGTATTCTTTAAAATAAATGGAAGTCAATTTTATATGAATCCAGAAAAAACCATGGGAAAATTGTGGGAAAAGCTAGAATGTTTAGGCATAGAGAGGGTTATTGCATAATATTAATGTAATTAATGATAAAGGTTCGCACCCAAAATTGGATAAAATCACTATGTATATGAAAATAATTAATGATAAAAACCATTAATTATGTTAATATTAGTTGTAGGATATACGTGAAGTATAATGAACATATTTAAAGTTAAATTATCATTAAATTGGCAGTAACATTTTTCAAGGAGGAATACTTATGAAGTTGAAAACCAAAATGGGCGTACGGATCTTGCTTCAATCGCTTTGTCTTATAGTTATACTTGGCGTGATTATGTATTATGAAGGTGTAGCTTCTAATGTTTTATTAAAAATAATAGTAATATATGGTGTGATAAACATAGTTTTATCATTGGTTGTTTCGGTAGTTGTTAGTAATATAAGTGCAAAACCAATAGCGCAGTTTACAAAATCAATGAATAGAATAGCTGATGGAGATTTCACAGTAGAGATTAATTCTAAAAATGAAGATGAGCTAGGAAAGCTAGGCTTGTTAATGAATAATACTATTAATAATATTAGAAAATCAATTTCAGATGTAAAGGAAAATGCATTAGGAATTAATGAATCCGCAGTAGCTTTATCTGGAACTTCAATAGAGATGGTTAATGCAGTTAATGAAGTTTCAAGTGCAATACAGGAAGTTGCTATTGGTGCAACCGATCAAGCACAAAATTTGGTCGATGTGGTTGATCTTGTATCTGCGTTTACAAAAGAGCTAGATGAAACTAATGATAGACTTAAAAATGCGTCTGTAGAGGTACAAAATGCTGAAACAAAAGCTAATGATGGTAATAGTCAAGTTGAAGTGCTTATTCAAACCCTTGTAGATGTTAAAGAGGCATTTGATAAGGTTTTAGAAAAAATAAATAATCTTTCAGGAGCAGTTTCAAAGATAGGAAATATTACAGATGTAATAAATGGTATTTCTGAACAGACAAACTTATTGGCACTTAATGCTGCAATTGAAGCAGCTAGGGCTGGTGAACATGGTAAAGGTTTTGCAGTAGTTGCTGAAGAAGTAGGGAAACTTGCAGAAGAGTCTCAAAAATCCTCAAAAGAAATTATGAGTTTGGTTAAAAATATAGGAAATGACACAAAAGAGGTTAAGATTACAGCTGGAAGCGTTGGGGACATGCTTGAAGGTCAGGCTGAAGCTGCAAATAATACAGTTATAATTTTATATGATATTATGGATGCTATAAATGCTGTTATTCCGCTGATGGATGAAGCTAATGGGTCCATCAACACTGTTATAACTGCAAAGGATGAGGTATTAATCAAGGTACAAGCTGTCTCAGCAGTAGCAGAAGAAGTATCGGCTTCCTCTGAAGAAATATCTGCATCGTCACAACAAATGTTGGCATCTGCAGAAGAAGTAAAAAATCATGCAGAGAGAGTTAGTAATGATTCTGTAGATTTAACGAATAAGGTAGATAAGTTTAGTGTATAAGTTATAATAAAATAGTATAGATATGAAGCATTTATGAATTTTAGTTAAAATAAAGAAATAGTTCATTATAAACAATGACTGACACAAAGTGGTTTTAACCATTTTATGTCAGTTTTTTTTACATTTCTAAATAAATTATGAATCACCATTATTTGGCAATATTTCGTAAATTAAGATAAAATATAAATAAAATTTTGAAATAATTTAAAGGGTTACTGAAATTAGGCGAGAATAAATAGTATACAGTAAATTTCATATAATACTATTTATTGATATAGTATCAAGTAATTTGGAACATTTATTGATAGGGGTGGAATAATGAAAATTAGATTTGTAAGAAAACTACAAGTGAATGATGTTGTTGCAAAAGATATATTAAGCGGTGAAGGAAAAACTTTAATCAAACAAGGAATAAAAATTACTAGACAAAGCATAAATTTTTTAAGAGAAAATTTAATTCTATATATTTATATTGAGGATGAAGCATTAAATGATATACAAACAGATCCTATTTTAGATAATTTAAAACAAAAAACACTTGCCAAGCTTCCTAGAATATTTGGGAGTATTTACACTGGAAATTATACTGATGCAAGACAGAATTTAGAATCCGTAGATGAATTGATTAATCATATATTTGAGAAAAAATGGGTAAATACAAATATGTATGAAATAAAAACCTATGATAATTACACATATATTCATTGTTTAGATACATCGATTATGGTGGCATTTATTGGACTAGAGATGAAATATGAGAAATCAAAGCTTAGAGATTTGTGTATAGCAGCTATTTTACATGATATAGGTAAAATCAAAATACCAAATAACATTTTAAATAAAAAAAGCAAACTTACAGATGAAGAATTTGAATTGATAAAGATGCATTCTGTTTATGGAAAAGAAATACTTGAAAAAGTGCCATTTTGCACAGAGGCAATTATACAAGGGGTTTATCAGCATCATGAGAGAATAGATGGAAAGGGATATCCAACGGGAACTTATGATGATGAAATAGGTGAATTTGCAAAGATTATAAGTATATGTGATGTATTTACGGCCGTAAGTGCTAACAGGAGTTATAGACAAAGATTTTCACCAAATGATGCCTATGAACTTATATTAGCAGGCTCTGGCACAAAATTTGATGAAGGTATGGTTCAAAAATTTAGAGATGTATTTTTTATATATCCATTAGGTGCTTGCGTTAAATTAACTAATGGAGTAGAGGGGTATGTTGTGAGGCAAAATAAATTTTTTGCTGACAGACCGGTAGTTAGGATAATTTATGATGTTAAGACACAGCAAAAAGTTGATATTTACGAAATTAATTTACTTGAACATCCTAATATAGCTGTAGAATCCATTATTTAAATGAAATTAGAAATAATTAGTAATTTACTTGAGTTTAATAGGTAATATGAATTATAATTAGATAAAATTATAACAACCTAAAAATTAAACTCAGGAGGAGATTTTATGTACAGTGCAGTTGAAAGACTTTTAAAATATGTTAAATATGATACTAAATCTGATGAAAATTCCCATATAACACCAAGCACTAAGGGACAATTGATTTTAGCTAAGGAATTAGAAAGAGAACTACGAGACATGGGTTTATCAGATGTATCTTTAGACCACAATGGCTACATAATGGCCGTGTTACCTAAAAATATAGATGGTGACTATAAGACTATAGGATTTATAGCTCATATGGATACTAGTCCTGATATGACAGCAAATGGAGTGAATCCTAAAATTGTAGAAAATTATGATGGCAAGGACATAATACTTAATAAAGAAGAAAATATAATATTATCACCTAAGGATTTTCCTGAAATATTAAATTATGTAGGTAAAACAATAATTACTACAGATGGAACAACTCTTTTAGGTGCGGATGATAAGGCTGGGGTTTCTGAAATTATGGCAGCAATAGAATATTTAGTTAAGAACCCTAATATACCACATGGTACTATAAAGATCGGTTTTACACCTGATGAGGAGATTGGAGAAGGTGCAAATCACTTTGATGTTGAAAAATTTGGTGCGGATTTTGCCTACACTGTAGATGGTGGAGAAATTGGTGAACTTGAATATGAAAACTTCAATGCTGCAACAGCTAAAATACACATTAAAGGAAGAAACGTTCATCCTGGTACAGCTAAAAATAAAATGATAAATTCAATGCACATAGCAACAGAATTTATAAATATTTTGCCAAGCAATGAGAAACCAGAATATACAGAGGGTTATGAAGGGTTTTATCACCTTATTTCAATGAGCGGAGAAGTAGAACAAAGTGATATTGCATTTATTGTAAGAGATTTTGATAGAAATAACTTTGAAAAAAGAAAAGAGTTAATATTAAGTACTGTTGAATTTTTAAATAAAAAATATGGAGATGGACTTGTTAAAGTTGATATAAAGGACTCCTACTATAACATGAAGGAAAAAATAGAGCCTGTAAAATATATTGTAGACGTTGCTTACAAGGCAATGGAAGCGGTTAACGTAATTCCAAATGTAAGCCCAATTAGAGGCGGTACAGATGGAGCTAGACTTTCATTCATGGGACTTCCAACGCCTAACTTGTTTACTGGTGGACATAATTATCATGGGAAATATGAATTCATACCAACCTTTGCTATGGAAAAAGCAGTTGATGTCATACTGAAGATAGTTGAATTATACTCAAAAAAATCAATATAATTGAAAGTTAACAAATTATTAATACTTTATTAAGTGATATTCAATACCTTTTTATCTAACTGTGTTATAATGAAAACATGATGAATGAAATCTAATAACATATATATAGAAAGAAGTGATATTAATGGAGTTTGTGGGGAAAAGTTTTTCTGGGATTTTAAAGATTGTAGCTATTCTAGCTGTGGTAGTAATTTTGGGACATTTACTTATTTATGCAATACCATTTTTATTTTTTGCTGGGTTAGCAGTATATTTATTTGTGAAATTAAAAAACTATTTTAAAATTAATTTTGCAACAAAAAATGCAAAAACTAATGTTAAGGCAAATGTAAGTAACAGTACTAAAGAGGGATTTAAAGATAATGCTTATGACAATTTAGACGGAGAAGTAATAGATGTAGAGTACAAAGACGTTTAAGAAGAGACAAGGTGCAAGTAGATTTGTATACACAAATCTACTTGCACCTTGTCTCTTTAATTAGTTTTATATTATAACAGAAAAAACTTCCTTAGTTTTTAACATGAGGAAGTTTTTATATAATTTATAGATTTTTATATTTATCAATATCTTTCATTTTATATTGCTGAACAAAGCCACCATACCTGTAGAATTTCATATCCTTTGATGGTGAATCACTTGAAATTGGCACTGCTAAACAAATTACAACTAATAAGACAAATAACCATAACATATTAATCCATCTCCTTTGATGTATTTCCTTAGATATATTATCTCATAAATGCAATAATAATTGCAATAATTTTTGCAAAAGAAATTAAAGTTTCATAATTAAGCAAGGGACAAAGAATATTCATGAATAGATTGGCAATTAAAATGGTGAATAATAAGTAATTCATAAGAAAATATACTCCAATAACTTAAAAATGGATAAAGTGAAAACTATGGATTTTATAGCATTATAATGTTATCTCAAATTAATATCACTTTGAAAGGATTTTATTCATACTATAGTGATATGAGCAATGATTATTCTGAGGTGTTGTTATTGTTGTATGCTGTAATACTAGCAGGGGGTAAGGGAACAAGATTATATCCCTTGTCTAGGGAGAATAACCCAAAACAGTTTTTAGAAATAATAAATGACAGGAGTTTTTTGAAAAACACTGTAAATAGAATAAAGGATATGGTAAGTAAGGAGAATATATATATTGTTACCAATGAGAATTATAAACAGAAAATATATGATGAATTGCCTGAGATAAATTCAGAAAATGTATTTGTAGAACCAATAAACAAAGAGACCCCTTATTAAGTAATATAGGTCTTTGACTTAAAGGTTCAAGTATAGTACACAATAAAAGTTTATGTTATAATTGTAACCGTTACAGGATATAAAATGAAGTTAAGGCGTCCTAAAAAAATAACAAGTCAGTAATTTGGTCTAGTTTATTCTAGATGTCTAAAATAAAAAAATGTGAGGATGAAATTATGAATTATGAATTAGTCGCATTAGATATTGATGGTACAATTTTAAACTCAGCTATGGAAATAACGGAAGAGACAAAACGAGCAATAAAAATGTGTGTTTCTAAAGGAGTAAAAGTAGTTCTTTCTTCTGGGAGATACTATGATTCTATAAAGGCATATACTAAAGATTTAAATATTGGTGGAGAACAGATAACTTTAAATGGAGCAGTGGTAAAGGATGCAATGACGGGAAAAAACTTAGAGGAATTTGTTATCCCAAAAGATGATTACAATGGTTTAATCGATAAATTGCAGGATTTGCCATATTCAACCCTTGTATTTACCGCTGACAAATATTATAAAATAGAAGATAATGAAGAGCTAGGTAAAGTTGAAATTTTAACTGGACCAAAAGGGGATATGATTTCAAGCTTTAAACAAGTTGTAAATCCAATAAAAATTCTTCTTATTATACAAGAAGAACAAGAAATTAAGAGGGCTCAAGAACTTTTACAGGATGATAAGTATCTAGTAATTAGGACAGGTTATAATAATATAGAAATAGTAAGACGTGACGTAAGTAAAGGAAGAGCATTAAAAATCATTGCTGATAAATACAATATTAAACGAGAAAATATTTTGGCAATTGGGGATAGTGAAAACGACATAGAAATGATAAAGTATGCTGGAATGGGAATTGCAATGGGAAATGCATATGATCATGTTAAAGAAATCAGTGATGCAGTTACAGATACTTGTGATGAAGACGGTGTTGCCAAGGCAATATTTAAATATGTATTTTTAATCTAGTAAGATAAAAATGTATGTCTTATAAGGGGGATGACCATGAAAAAAATACTACCTAATATTAGAGCAATGGCGTTTATGTTGCCAATATTAGTATTAAATTTAACATATTCACTTATAGATAAATATGCAAATACAGATAAGACATTGATAACTAGCTTAGATAACAGTATACCTTTTGTAAAACAATTTGTAATGGCATATGTAATGTGGTTTGCTTTGGTGCCATTGGTATTTTTATATGTTTGTATAAAAGATAAAGAAACTTTCGTCAGAATGCTAGTAAGTATGGTTTGTGGTCTTTTAATATCATATATTACTTTCTTTTTCTTTCAGACTACTGTTCCAAGACCAAACCTTGTAGGTAATGATATTTTTACAAGTATTATAAGGATTATATATAATACGGATAGACCTTATAATTGCTTCCCTAGTATACATGTAATGAATTGTTTACTAATGATACAGGGAATGTGGGTGGCAAAAAATAAAAATACTCCATTAGCTATTGTTATAACTATATTAAATGTTTTGGTGATATTATCTACATTATTTATAAAACAACATGTAGTTCTTGATGCGGTGTTTGGAGCGGCAATAGCAATAATTGCATTTACGTTAACAAACATATTCATGAGAGAAAAAGCTATGAATTTTTGTAGAAAGATATACAGATTAACTGATTTTAATAAGGTATCTGAGGTAAAATAGTATAGCTATTTATTTGATGATGACATTATTATTTAAATTTCAAGAAGTATGTAAACATGCACAAAACAATTTAGTAAGAAAAAAAGAGAACTTCAAACATATATATTATTATATAATATATGTTTGGAGTTTTTTATGA
>Ga0255362_1000042_pt1 | contig 38165 bp, 32 predicted proteins | sample GFST75r2metaG_FD_186000 | JGI IMG/M metagenome (GOLD analysis project Ga0255362, IMG submission 186000)
TTTCAATAATTGCATTTACGCATGGTGGTGTTTTTCCATAATGACAACAGGGTTCTAAGGTAACGTAGATGGTGCCTCCTTCTGCACTCGCCTTTAAACTTCTAAATGCATTGACTTCTGCGTGAGGTCCACCGTAAAATTCGTGATACCCTTCCCCTATTATTTTCTCATCTTTAACAATTATCGCCCCAACCATAGGATTAGGTTTTACCCTTTCACCTCCATTTTTAGCTAGTTCTAATGCTCTTTTCATGAAAAATTCATCCATATTTTCACCCCTTCAAAAAAATTAAAATGCCCAAGGTACAGAAAACAATACCCGGGGCATAATAAATTGACACTTAAATTAAAGTGTGATTTTTAAAAATAAAAGCTCTGAAATATAAAATTTCAGAGCTCAAAAATCAAAAATGCAGCAATATAAATATCGCCAATTCTATCTTCTTTTATCCAGACTATACTGTCGGCTTCGGAATTTAACCGAATCTGCCAAAATGGCTCGCGGGCTTTACCGCCGATAGGGAATTTCACCCTGCCCCGAAGAGTTGTTATTAAGTTATACTCTTAATTTAAAACAATAATCTATTTTTGTCAAGCACAATATTTGCCTTACCATGTGTTTTTTTTATACATAACCTTTAAAAATCACATCATCTCCTACCACCTTATGAGTCACCTTTTTTAGAACTATGGCATTTCTCATTAGGTCTATTCCCTCACCCCCAACTGGAGTTATAGCAGATTTCCCCCCTATAATTTTGGGTGAGATTGCAGCATATACTACGTTAACAATGCCACTTTCAAATGCAGAACCTAAAATAGTACTTCCTCCTTCTATGTAGAGCGAGTCAATCCCTCTTTCACCTAAGGCTCTAATTATATCCTTAAAATCAATATGCCCATTTTTTTCTTCTAATTTTAATACATCGACTTTCCTATTTAAAAAATAGCTCTCTCGGTGCTCCGGTATACGCTCTGAAGAAATAATCAAGGTTTTCGTATTTTTATCAACACTTAAAACATTAGATTCATCTGGTATATTTCCATATTTAGAAACAATCACTCTTAGTGGATTTGATATTTTAACGCCCCTTAGTCTTGTTGTAAGCATAGGATTATCTATTTTCACCGTATTTTCACCAACCAATATTGAAGCCACCCTTTGTCTTAATTTGTGAACGAAATTCAGGCTTTCCTCACTACTAATCCACTTTGAATCCCCAGTTCTAGTAGCAAGTTTTCCATCTAAGGTCATTGCCCATTTTGTAAATACAAACGGTGTACCTTTGGTTATAAAATGTATATAAATCTCATTTAACTCCTCACACTTCTCTTTTAAAAGACCAAGTTCTATTTCTATGCCTTTTCCCCTTAAAACACTTAGATTTTCGCCTTGAAATTTCGGATTAATTATGCCTACATTGATCTTTTTTATTCCAGCTTTTAGTATTAATTCCATACCACCTTTATCTAAGGATGGCTCCATGTTCAAATATAGTTCGGCTCCATAAGTTTCTCCCTTAGCACTTTTAATTGCCACTATTTCTGCGTTTTCCGCTCCATAAGTTTTAAGATAACCTTCACCAATTACATTGTGTTCTTTTACTAATACTGCTCCAACTAGTGGACCTGGATTTACAAATCCTGATCCAAATTCAGCAAGGTGAATCACTCTATGCATATATTGTTCAGTCAAGTCTCATTACCACCTTAGTTTTCAGATTAAACATACAAATTCCAAAATTTATATGCCATTTTTTAGATGCCTTTTCTAGGCATCTTTCAAAATAGCTTCAATTTCATTTAGATTTCTTATACTAAAAATCTTTTCATTTGCTCTTGAGTACATTTGTTTTGACATCAAAATCCCTTCTATTCCAAGAACTTTTGCTCCTTCAACATTTTTTTCGTTATCATCAATAAAAATAGCCTCTTCTGGTTTTATCTTTAGCTCTTCAAGTGCTGTGGTAAACATTAATTCATTAGGCTTATTTACTCCTAATTTTGAAGACATGACAAATGATGAGAAATAACGTCTTAATCCTGCATTTCTAAATACTCGTTCTAATGATGGCCAAGTGTCAGATACTATTCCCAGCTTATAGTTCTCGCTTAGCTTCGGGATGATTTGGAACACTTCATTTGGAAATAAAAACTTCCGGTCATTATACACAGTATCCTTTGCTATTTCGAATATCTGCTGTTCCGTTAAGTTTATACCTATCGGTTCTTCTGCTATAATTTTATAAAACTGAAGAAAGTGTTTGAATTCTTCTTCTTCCGTTAGAACAATTTTCTGCTCATCAAGATATTTGCTGGCCTTTTTAATAGCTTTTAATATTAAGATATAATTTGATATTTTAATATTCTTAACGTTTACAATATTGTTAAAATTAGGTGGAATAAACCAGTTGCCCGTTCTTGGATGATTAAGTACACGACCAGAATCAAATAAAATTGCTTTTATTTTCATATTCACAAACCCCCATAGTATAGTTCATCTATTATTATCTCTTAGATTAACACAAAATGAGATTTTTGGATACATTTTCCTAAAATTATTTTTTATTTATTTACTAGATTTACGCATATAACATAGATTTTTTTTCTTGAATTTTTTATGCTCATGTAACCCCTAGTCATTGACATTTTATTCTTTCTCAATTATAATAACGTATTATACAATAAAATTAAAGCATTGAAGAGAATAAGTAAATTCTACTTAGCTTAAAAGAGAGTTATCGGTTGGTGAGAGATGCAAAGCGACGTTGAATTGAATACATCTTAGAGCCGCACCCCGAAAGGTAATCCCGATTAGGAAGTTGACGATTTTGCACACGTTACAGTGCTAGAGTATAAACAAAGTTCTTAATTTTGTCGTACTCGAAAAGGTAATTATCGTGAGATAATTACAAACCTAGGTGGTAACACGTGATTAAAACTCCCGTCCTTTTAATTAAGGACGGGAGTTTTTTATTTTGCCATCTAAAAGAAAATAGCAAATCAGCATTCTGATATATTTCCTTTCAGATGCCTTATACAAAAAAATACTGTAAGGAGGATTGTAAATTATGAAATCTATTGAAGATCAACTAAAAATTATATTGAAAGGAACAGAGGCTATTATAGGTATGGAAGGCCTTAAGGAAAAGCTAGCAGAAAATAGACCTTTAACTATTAAATTAGGATTAGATCCAAGTGCGCCCGATATACATTTAGGTCACACCGTTGTACTTAGGAAGGTAAAAGCCTTACAGGATTTAGGCCATAATGTAGTACTAATAATTGGCGATTTCACAGGAATGATCGGGGATCCCACTGGTAAATCAAAAACGAGAAAATCACTTACCAAAGCTGATGTAATAACCAATGCCAACACCTATAAAGAACAAATTTTCAAAGTATTAGATAGAAATAAAACTCAGGTGAGATTTAATAGCCAGTGGCTATCAAAACTTACTATGGAAAATGCCCTTAATCTAGCAGCTACAACTACCGTTGCTAGAATGCTTGAAAGAGATGATTTTAAAAACAGATACGAAAGCCAAACCCCTATATCAATTCACGAATTTTTTTATCCTCTACTACAAGGATATGATTCAGTAGCAATTAAAGCTGACATTGAACTTGGTGGAACCGATCAAAGATTCAATGTGCTTATGGGGAGAACTCTTCAAAAAGAAAATGGACAAAATCCACAATCAACAATTTTCATGCCACTACTTGAAGGAACTGATGGTGTTAAAAAAATGAGCAAAAGCCTTGGAAATTACATTGGTATTAATGAAGATCCAAACACTATTTATGAAAAAACTATGGGTATTCCTGATAATATGATTATAAAATATTATGAACTTATAACAGATTTACATCCTGATGATATAAATATAATTAAGGAGCTTTTATCCAAAAGCACAACGAACCCAAGAGATATTAAGATGAATTTATCTAAGGAAATTGTGAAAATGTACTATGACGAAAATGCTTCAATTAAAGCTGAAGAAAGATTTAAAAGTATATTTCAAAAAAAACAAATCCCCGATGATATAAATATACTATGCGTAAACAAAAACAATTTTGATATTGCTGATGTTTTAGTGAAGAATAAAATTGTAACAAGCAAAAGTGAATTTAGGCGACTCACTAGCCAAGGTGCCCTTAGAATAAATGGCAATAAAATATTTAATATATTAGAAATTCCTGCATCTGAGAAAATGCTTATACAAATAGGTAAGAAAATTTTTGTTAAGGTTAATTTAATTTAATGGATTGTTTCAAAACCATATCCATTTTCCTTAAGATACTGTATAACTTCCGGTAGGGCTTGTACAGTATTTTTCTTTGGTCCTGCATCATGCATTAAAACTACTACTGAATCTGATGATGCTGATGCAGTATTCACTTTTAAATTATTCATTAGTACTGGAACTGCTGGATTGCTACCTTCTGCATCTCCTGTTTCATCATTCCAATCTACATATGTGTATCCCGCTTTTACTGCCGCATCTCTATATGGAACTAATCTATTTCCATGTCCAAAATAGCCACCTGGAAATCTCATAAGCTTTAAGCTATATTGATCGCCTAGTATGGATTTCAAAACTTGACCACATCTTTCCACATCATCAAGAAAATTTTGTGGTCCTTCTTTATAACTAATTTGATGACTATATGTATGATTTCCAACCACATTTCCTTCATTTACTTCCCTCTTAACAAGGTCTGCATTTCTTTCCGCATTCTGGCCAATTAAAAAAAATGTTGCTTTTATAGCATTTTGATTTAATATTTGTAATATAGATGCAGTATTCTCAGATGGACCATCATCAAACGTTAAATATGCAATTTTTTTACCATCTGTTCTCTTTGTTTTCCAAGGTGCAAATTCTCCTGGCACCCCATTAAATGCATTTTGGGCCTTCTCTAAATCCAATTGTTTTGCTGCGAGTTGCCTGTTTTCTTCCAATTTAACTAAATGCTGTTTTTTAATTATCTCAGCATTATTTATTTTTCTAATTCTATCTTGTTTCATGGCATTAATGCTATCTTCTTTAGATCTTTGGGCTACTATAAATACACCTGTTGTGCCTAGAACCACCATACATATAAATACAACCACACCTGTTATAAATATTTTTTTCCTTCTAATCCTGGATTTGTGCATATCCATTCTTAACATAACTACATTTCAGCTCCCTTATATTATATATCTTACATTATAAGTTATATTTCATCAATATTTTTAAATTAGTACATATATATACTACAAGAAAGTCTTAACAATTAATAGTAAACAATTGTTAAGACTTTCTTAAGATTATATTTAGTTTATAAAATCATTGCTATTTTTTATGCTCTTTCGCTGGTTAATGATGGAATAATCTTATTCCCGAACAAGCCATTACCATTTTATATTCATTACATGCCTGAATTACCAAATCATCTCTTATTGATCCACCTGCCTGAACTATATATTTAACTCCGCTTTTAGCCGCTCTATCAATGTTATCCCTAAATGGGAAAAATGCATCTGAGCTCAAGGAAACTCCAGTAAGTTTAGAAAGCCACTCATCTTTTTCTTTTTTACTAAGTGTTTCTGGTATATTATTAAACACCCTAGCCCATCCTAATTTCTCCTGATCAGTTACATCATCCCTAAGATATTGATCAATTACATTATCTTTTTCAGGTATTTTGACTTCATCCTTAAAAGGTAAGTTTAGCACTGAAGGATGTTGTCTTAAAAACCAAATATCAGCTTTTGATGCTGCAAGCCTCACGCAATGAACTCTTGACTGCTGACCTGCGCCAACTCCAATTGCCTGACCATCCAATGCAAAACAAACAGAGTTTGATTGAGTATATTTTAAAGTAATAGTAGCAATAAGCAAATCACGTTTTGCTTCCTCTGTAATATATTTATCATCAGTTACAATATTTTTTAACAAGTCATCTTTTATAGAAATATTATCTCTTTTCTGCTGAAAAGTTATCCCATATATTTCTCTTTTTTCTATTTCCTCAGGTTCATAATTTAAATCCATTTTAATTACACAATAGTTACCTTTTTTCTTTGACATCAATATTTCTAGTGCTTCTTCGCTATAACCAGGTGCTATTATTCCATCCGAAACAGATCTTTTTAATATTGTGGCTGTTGCCACATCAACAATATCACTAATTGCTACAAAATCCCCATAAGAAGACATTCTATCTGCTCCCCTAGCTCTTGCATAAGCTGTAGCTACAGGTGTTAATTCTATGTCTTCTACTCCATAAGCTTTTTTAAGCACACTACTAAGTGGTACGCCAACTGCTGCTCCAGCTGGACTAACATGTTTAAATGAAGCAGCTGAAGGAAGCCCCGTAGCTTCCTTTAGTTCTTTTACCAGTTGCCAAGAATTAAATGCATCCATAAAATTTATGTACCCAGGTTTGCCATTTAATATTTCAAATGGCAGCTCTCCTCTTTTATGATAAATTTTTGCTGGTATTTGATGTGGGTTACAACCATATTTTAAGTTCACTTCTTGATTTTTCATTTTAATTTCCCTCCAATAATAATTTTTAACGCAAAAAAGCCTGAGAAATTTTTTATAATTTACCCAGGCGGTCGATTTTCTTTAATCATGTTCCCCATGGTGAACTCCATTTCCGCCAGTTACATGATTACCTTTTCATTTTACTAGAATTATATTATATTGAAAACATTATGTCAAACAATCATAATTTCAACTATACTATTTCACTTTCCTTGTTGTATTTTGTATTCGTTTTCATTTTTATATCATTATATATATACTTTTAACAAAAGTATATATATAATGATATAAGGTATACTTTTATGTTTCATTTATCTAACTATCGTAATTCACAAGGAGGTATTTACATGAAGCTCAGAAAAAAAATTCCACTAGTTATAATAAGTTTAATTATTTCATCAATAGGAGTAATATGTGTTCTAGTTTATTTTCAGTTTTCTAATATTTTGCTCAGTCAAATGAAAAGTAATATGGCAACATCCTCAGCAGGTTATATGGAAACTCTAAATATTATGTCACAGAAACAACAACTCGATGTTGCTAGGCTTGCTCAAAGTAAAGATATTATCGAATTGGCACAAAAAAGAAAGCTGCTAGGAACTTCGGAAGATTCGGATTTTCAAACTATGAGAAGCCAAAATAATGATAATATGAAAGCATATGTTACCAGCACAGATTTTATTGACCATACCTATTTAGTTGATAAAAATAATATGTTATATTCAGATAGTAATGTGATGTTAAGAGATCAGGATGTATCAAACACTAGTTATAATTCATCCGCTCAAAGCGGTAAGGCTATTATTGGACAAGTACATATATCACCTAATACTAGTTCCTTGGTTGTGGATTTTACAAGTCCCATAATTTATAAAAACGTTAACTTAGGTTATGTTGATTCTTCTGTGTATGCATTAAGCTTTGCTAAATATTTATCTGATATTAAAGTATCAAATTATAGTTCAAGCTATGCATATTTAACAGATAATAAAGGGTTAACCATATATGACCCTGATGCATCCAAAATAGGTAAACAAGTTGATATAAGTAAAATCAAAGAAGTAGTAAACAAATTGAAAAATGGCGCATCAGTAAAACCTCAATCCGTTGAGTATACTCTGAGTGGTGTGGATAAAATAGCTTATTATCAAATCATTCCTGGGACCAACTGGATATTAACTATATCGGTTGATAACTCTGAAGTAATGAGTCAAATTCATAAATCAATTTTATCAATCCTAGAATTAGCTTTATTAATTGCCTTAATAGCCGTTGGTATAGGCTTAATCTTATCCAAATCAATAACAAAACCACTAAAAGATGTAACCTTTGCTGTTAACGAAACTTCCGAATTAAGTCTTGCTAGTAGTGAAAAAATCAAATCATTGATAAAACGTAAGGATGAAATTGGTGATATTGGAAGATCAATTTTTAAAATGCGAACCTCACTACGAAAAATTGTTGAAGATATAAAATCAGCATCAGCTAATATAAATGGTAATGCTGATTTTGTAAATATGCTTACTCATGAGCTAGAAAAATACACACAAGAAACATCTATGGAAATTCAATCAATATCAGCTGGTCTTGAGGAAACTGCTGCTTCTTCTGAGGAAATTTCTGCTGCTTCAAATGAAATGGAACAATCTGTTTTAGATGTTACAACTAGAGCCCAAGATGGTTCAAATGAAGCTGAGGATATTTCAAAAAGAGCTGAGTCACTTAAAACTTCATCAATAAATTCAAGAGATAATACAAGGAATATTTATGATCAAGTTAAGATGGAACTTGAAAAATCAATATCCGCTTCAAAAAATGTTAATGAGATAAACAACCTCACTGCATCAATACTAGCAATTTCAGAACAAACTAATCTTTTAGCCCTTAATGCAGCTATAGAAGCTGCTAGAGCTGGTGATGCTGGAAAAGGGTTTGCAGTTGTTGCTGAAGAGGTACGAAAGTTAGCGGAAGAATCAGCTAACGCTACTCAAAATATTCAGAGTGTGGTAAAAACAGTTATAACGTCAGTAAATAGTTTAAGTATGAATTCAGGAAAACTTCTAACCTTTATGGATGAAGACATAAATAATGATTATGATAAATTTATTGATATAGGAAATGAATACAGCAATGATGCAAAAATTGTTAAGGAGTTCATGTTGCACTTTAGTTCTATTTCTAAAGAATTAAATACATCTATATTCGGTATTGTTACCGCTATAGATGAAGTATCCCAAACCGTTAGCAGTGGTTCTTCTGGCATATCCAATATTTCTAATAAGACTTTAACCATAACGGAACGGCTTAAAGACATAAGTGAAAGTACAGAAGAGACTAAAGCGAACGCTGATAAGCTTCATGAATTAATTTCTAAGTTTAAACTTTAAATTAATTAATAAAATAAGCTACACAGAATGAGATTGTCCCATTCTGTGTAGCTTATTTTATTATATTCAACGGAAAATCCTAATGCATAACAACCAAAATATTTGGTATACTACAACCCTTGTAGCCTTTAATGTATTTCATAGATGACTTTAGAGAATCAATATGCAACCAATATGGTATAATATATACAAAAACTTATTTGTCTTGGCTATTTTGTGCTATGCCTAACTAGTATCTAAAACTTTGAAAAGAGGTAATTTAATGAAGAGAATCATTATAATATTTACTGGAGGCACGATTTCCATGAAGACTGATGAAGAAAATAATAGTGCTGCAGTGCCTTCTATGAACGGAGAAGATATTTTGAAACTAACACCGGGAATTGAAACCATTGCCACCATTGACCTTTTTAATTTTGCAATGCTTCCTGGCCCCCATATTACTCCAGAAAAAATGCTTCAACTGTCAAATTTCATACAACATAAAATTAGTTTTGAAGGTTACGATGGAGTAGTAGTTACTCATGGTACCGATTCATTAGAGGAGACATCCTACCTTGTTGACTTACTATATAATGGTGAAAAGCCTATAATCTTTGTTGGTTCCATGAGAAATAGCTCCCAGCTGGGATGGGATGGACCGTCGAACCTTATTGACGCAGTGCGTACTGCTGCATCAGATGATTCTAAAAACAGAGGTGTCATGGTTGTAATGAATGGTGAAATTCACTCTGCGTCTCAAGTTACAAAGACAAATACCCATACTCTAGATACATTTAAAAGTTTGGATTTTGGTCCTATTGGTTCTATTGACAATAATAAAGTGTATTTTCATTTCAGTTACACTAAACGTGAATATATTGGTGCAAAAAAAATAAACTCCAATATAGACCTAATAAAATGTGGCTGCGGAATGGATGACCGCCTTTTAAAATTCTGCGTTGATTCTAAGACTAGTGGCATTATTATAGAAGGCATGGGCAGAGGCAACATCCCTCCAACCATGGTCCCTGGTATTGAATATGCCATAAATCAAAGCATACCTGTTATCTTGGTTTCAAGATGTTTAATGGGTAAAGTACTTGATGACTATGGTTATGAAGGAGCTGGGCGAGAACTTACAGACAAAGGTGTCATTTTAGGTGATAATCTTCCTGGACAAAAGGCTAGAATCAAACTTATGGTTGCTTTAGGTTTCACCAGTAGCTTACGTGAAATAAAAAAGATTTTTGAGGAAGGTCATTATTAACACCCCCAAATGATAAGCATTACGTATATTTTTTAGGCTTATCTGCCTTCAAACCTCTACTTTAAATGTTTTTTCATTATTTCCATATACTTTATCAATATATAATAGTATGATGAAGTGTAGTAAAAAATAAATCATATGAGGTAAAATTAATGAGTGAATCGAATTTTAGAAATTTTGGTCTAAGTGACGAAATATTAGAATCAATAGAAAAACTAGGATATAAAAATCCATCAGAGGTTCAAGAAAAGGTTATACCATTGATTCTTAATTATAGAGATGTTATAGCAAAGTCCCAGACAGGTAGTGGTAAAACTGCAGCTTTTGCCATACCTATATGTGAGAAATTGGAATTAGAAGAAAATGATCCACAGGTATTAGTTCTTTCTCCTACCCGTGAATTATCACTTCAAATAAAACAAGATTTTTTAGACATAGGAAGATTTAAACGTTTAAGATGTGCTGCAATATTTGGTAAAGAACCTATACGTGATCAAATAAAAGCGCTTAAACAAAGGATTCACATTATAGCTGGTACACCAGGAAGAATTTTGGATCACATAAGACGTAATACAATAAACTTAAAAAAAATAAAGTATTTAGTTATAGATGAAGCTGATGAAATGCTTAGTATGGGCTTTATTGATGAAGTTACAGCTATAATTAGAAATCTACCTAAGAATAGATTAACTCTACTTTTTTCTGCAACTATTTCACCTGAAATACTTCATTTATGTAATACATATATGCGTAATCCAGTTAATATCGAAATTAATGCAAAAAGTTCCGTTGCTGATCGAATTGAACAATTATATTATGAAGTAGAACGAGATGAAAAACCCGATTTATTAAACAAAATAATATACAGCAGCAGGCCTGAAAGCTCAATTATATTTTGTAGAACTAAAGATAATGTAGATGAACTTTATTTAAATATGAAAAAAACCGGATTCTCCTGTGATGAGCTTCACGGTGGAATGCTTCAAGTTGACAGAACTAAAGTAATCAATAGTTTTAAAAGAGGAGAATTTATGTTTTTAGTGGCAACAGATGTAGCTGCTAGAGGTCTTGATGTAGAAAACATAACCCATGTAATAAACTATGATATACCTATGGAAAAAGAAAGTTATGTTCATAGGATAGGACGAACCGGTCGTGCTGGAAAAAATGGTGTTGCCATAACCTTTGTTTCTCCTAGAGAATATAGATTTCTTCAAGAAATCGAAGAACATTTTGAGTTTGAAATTAAAAAAGGTGTTGTTCCATCCATTGAAGAGGTTAAAGAAGGAAAATCATTGTTCATTGAAAACCTTAAAGTTAAACCTGAGCTTAAAAAAGCTAAAAATAGTGAGTTAAACCAAGAAATCACAAAGATATATATAAGTGCTGGGAAAAAGAAAAAAATAAGACCAGGAGATATAGCTGGTACAATTTCAAGCATTGAGGGAATAAACCCGGATGATATTGGTATAATAGAAATTCAAGATACTTTTTCTTATGTTGATATACTTAATGGTAAAGGTGAAATGGTAATGGAAGCCTTAAAAAATAAAAGTATAAAAGGAAAGACTATAAGAGTAGCAAAGGCGCAAAAGTAGAAAGTCACAAGTTTCAAGTGACAAGTTAATAGCTATGATAATTGACAGTTATTTGCCAATTATCATGGTTTTTTTTATTTTCATTGATTTTTTTATTTATTTACTTCATTCTATATTTCCAATGGAAAAAACACTAGTTTATCCTTTGCAAAAGAAGGCAATGCTCATTATGTTGCTCTTTTGCATTGAATTACTCATAGTTTTCATACATTATTCGACTTATTTAACAAAGAAATAACAAACATTTTGTGTATTCTTCTTTATTTTAGACGTATTTTAAATTATTATATATTTATACAATTCTAATTTCCATTATACAACAAAACCAATATTGTATTAAAAAGTCAGAAGGGGAAATGTAAAATGGATGAAACAAAAATGAATAAATTTATTCAGAAAAGAAAATTCTTTCGAGTATTTTGTAATAATCCACTTTGTACTGAAATAGTTATCGTAACCGTAAAAGGTAAATCAGTTAAAACCAATGCATGCAGTGTATGTGTTAAAGATATTGGTATTGGTGGCTTAAGGTTTTTAACAAGATTAAATTTACCTTTAGGTGAAAATATAGTTTATCAATTTAAAATTTTTATTTTAAATAAATATTATTATATTCATGGTAATATAGTTTGGAAAAGGGAAGAAGAAAATGGTGAACTTTGTTACGGAGTGAATTTCTTACTGGATGACAGTGGTAAGTCTAAGTATTTTACTATATTTAATAGTCTTGCATTAGTTGTAAAACGAGATGTATCAAAACATGGATGCAACTTCTGTGACATTACCAAATGTCCTAATAAATCTTTATAAATGTATGTAACCATTATATTTACTTTAGATTGTAAGCAGGATAATAACATAAATGATTACAAGACACTAGTGATGATGCCTAAACAAGTTAGTGGCTTAAAATGAAGATACTACAAAGATATATAATCACATATAAAAAGAAAAACAATACTTGTATTAAGTCGCAAAATAGTTCAGTGGACAAGTTAAGAGCCTTCATTATCTTGCACCCCTTGCCACCTGCCCTATTCTTTTACCCAGTACGAGCTACAATCTTTAGTTCTATCTAAAAATCCATATTCAATCAAAGCTCTTCTTATCGTAGCATAATCCTCATATATCCTTTTTAACACAAGATTAATATCCTTTTCAGAATAATCTCTTGAAGGTTTAAAGTTCTTAATTATTTCTCCAAGAACAATAATCTTCTTCTTCTCCTTAGATGGATATTTCTTTATAGCGCCATTCTCATCCATATATATATTTATAACCTCAGCCTTCTCATCATCAGTTATATTAAATCTACTATCTAATGTTGTAGCTGTCTTGTGAGCATCACAAATTATTCCTTTATCAAGTTTATTTATTTTTTTATCAGTATTTTCTGATAGCAATTCCATAATTGATAAAAATAGTTTTGCTTGTTTTTCTTTTTCCCTTAATTTGAAACGGTGGTTTCTTATGGTTGAGGTTGCAATGCCAAGTTGATTTGATATTTCCTTATCTGATATTCCTAAGGAAAACAATTTTATTAATTGATTTTGTGCTTCAGATATTCCGGTGAAAGTTGAATTCATATTTAACAAATATTCAAGCATTGAATTATGTTTCTCTTTAATATGAATCTCCACAGTTTTTTTTGCTTCATAAAATACTAGTCCTACTTGATATATTCTGCCTAGAGTAAAAGTTTCTCCACAAATTAGACATTGAAACTTTTCTGAATCCTGAATATATCCTTTTTTTATTTCTTCTTTACTTGCGTTCCAAAATTGCTCATTTGCTTTTGACTCCATGTTATTCACTCACCCTTAGCTTTATCCTATTCACGCCAATATTTCGAACCATTCCTAGTCCTAAATAACAATTTGTTTTCTATCATTCCTCGTCTTAGAAGAAAATAATCTCCAAAAGTATGCCATTCTTCTATTATATCATTTACTTCTTTTTCTTTATAGTCTTTGCCTAATTCAAATTTGCTAGCCAGGTATTTTAAAACTTCAACTTTAAAATTGGTTTTAGTAGGCCATGACCTTATCTTTCCATCTTTGTCAAGAAACTTTTCTACATCCTTCATTACTAATCTGCCCCTTTATTATAATATGGTTAAAACTTATTATAATAATATTATATGGCAATGTAGCTAATTTGTCTATTGATATATAGACAAATATTTATTTTGTCTATATATCTGTTGGAAACATAATGTCAGTCTGTCTTCTTGCTTCTTCAATAATCCCTACACTTATAATTGATTGCTTAAAAGAATTAACCTTTGATTCCAATTTTCCACTATTAATTAATTCAATGAACTCTTTAGCTTCGTAATACATAGTTTCTTCTAATTGCATTACAGACAACTCTTCTATCTCTCCGCTTCTATAAATAATTTTAACTTGTTCTGGTTTATTTATTTTGTCAATTATCATTGTGCCCTTTTCCCCTTGAATTTCACTGGGTAAATATGAGTTAGCAATCTTTGAATGAATAATAATACCTTCCATGTCTTCATAGGATAAAATTAAACTTCCCTCACCATCTACTCCAGAGGGAAGCTTTAATGAAGATGCCTTTATATCCTTAGGCTTGCCAAAGAGTCTAACTAAAGGTTCTATACAATATATACCAATATCCATAATTGAACCGTTTGAAAATTTGGGATCAAAAGTATTTACTGCTTTTCCTTCTTTATAAAGATCATATCTTGAAGAATACTGACAGTAGCTTGCAAAAAATCTTCTTATCTCGCCAAGTTTTTCTATATTATCTTCTATAACTTTAAAATTAGGTAAAAAGGTAGTTTTCATCGCATCCATTAGCAATACGTTATTAGATTTGGCTGCATCTATCATAGCATTTAACTCTTTAAGATTTGAAGCTATTGGCTTTTCACATAACACATGTTTTTTATTATTTAAGAATAGAATGGATTGCTGGCTATGAAGTGAATTAGGGCTCGCTATATACACCGCATGGATATTATTACTTTTAGCCATCTCCTCTAAACTAGTAAATACGTTTTTCACTCCATATTTATCTGCAAAAGCCTTGGCTTTTTCCTCTGACCTAGAATAAACTGCATTTAGTTTAAAGTCTTCTATACTACTTGCACATTTTATAAATTCATCCGTTATCCAACTAGTTCCTATTACTCCTACATTAATCATATACTTTACTCCCAAAATTTTTATCTTTTTTATTTAATAACAATTAAATGTTTTAACTTTTACATTTCCTTAATAATTAACTTTTTAATTGTTTATAAAATTCGCCTTTGAGTGCCACTAACTCATTATAGGTACCATATTCAACACAACTTCCATTTTTCATAACCACAATATGATCTGCATCTTTTATAGTAGAAAGTCTATGGGCCACAATAAAAGTAGTATGTCCCTCTATAAGGCTTTTCATTGCCTTTTGAACTTGTACTTCAGCTACGTTATCAAGTGCTGAAGTTGCTTCATCAAGAACTATTATTTCAGGATTACGAATCAATGCCCTTGCTATGGAAATACGCTGTTTCTGACCACCGGACAAATTCCCACCATGCTCGCCAATTTTAGTATCCACTCCATCTGGTAATTTTTCCATAACATCTTGAAGGTTAGCATATTGAATTATTTCTTGCAATCTCTCTTCACTAACAGAATTTAATCCATAAGTTATATTTTCACGGATAGTACCTGAAAATAATATTGTATTCTGAGGCACCACAGCTATGTGCTCTCTATAACTTCTAAGATCAATATCAGACATTTCTATTCCATCCATTAGTAGTTTACCTTTTGTTGCCTTATTAAAACCAATGATCAAATTTAAAATGGTTGTTTTTCCTGCTCCAGATTCACCAACAAAGGCAATACATTCACCTTTTTTGACTTCCATTGTAAAATCTTTAAGTACAGGTTCATCACCTAGATTATATTTAAATTCAACATTTCGAAAAGAAAAAGCTCCATTAACGTCATTAACTTTCCTTTTACCTCTGTTATCTTCAATGTCATCCACAATTAGTATTTCTCCCACTGAATTGATTGACTCAACTCCTTTTACAAGTACTGGATATGTATTGATAACATTAGCAATCTGTCCCAAAATAGATGCAAAATAGCTCTGATATAAAACCACATCTCCTACAGTTATTCTTCCCATATAAGCCTGATATCCTGTAAACCCAAGACATATGACTTGAAAGATCTGAAAAGTTGCCCAACTATAAGCTCCAAAAAGCCCGTTTATAATATCAAGATGATATCCTTTTTTTCTTACTCTTCCAAGTTGATTATCTATCTTTTTGATTTCAACCTTTTCTAGTCCATGAGCCCTTGTCAATGGAACCATCTCTACCATTTCTGCAACATTTGCTGACATTTCCTCTATTTCCTTACGAAATTCGGAGTTAGTTATCTTTATATTTTTACCAAATAGAGTTATAAATATAAGTGCAACAGGAAGTGTCATTAAAAAAAATATTGCTACTGTACGACTTTTGCTTACAGTGACAATCAGTGCAACTGCTATGTTAAATACAACAGGTAGAATTGTTACATAAACTTGCATAGACAAAAATTGTATTGCTTCCACATCTCTTAATACTTTTGATTGAAGTTTTCCTGACTGCAGTTCCTTGTGATATGAAATAGACAAAATTTGAAGTTTTTTAACTAAACCACTTCTAAGTTTTGCTTCTACATATCTTACTGGCTCACATAAAAACTTCATATGCAACATTTGGGTAGGTATGTTTTGTAATATTACCACTACAGCCACTATTAGGTTTATCCACAATCCATTTATGTTATGCTTTGAACGATTACTGGCTATGTCAATAATATTAGCTGTTACAATTGGCAAAATCCATACTGGACTGTTCTTTAAAATAAAAAACAATATAGATAAAATAAGTTTCCCCCAATTTCCTTTATACATATAAAGTAAGGTTATAAGTGGTTTGTTTTTATTCTGCTTATAGCTTTTAAGTAAATTTTCAAAATCCTTATTGCCTTGTGATTCTTTATTCTTTTGTGATTCCAAATTAATTACCCCCGTCCCTTAAGAAAAATATAATGATTTTTATTTTATAACACGTGTTCGTAAATTATTAAAAAAATATTCATTTGTTATTTATTAATTGCCACTTCTAACTTTCTGCAAGATTTTCTTATTATAAACTCTGTATTTAATTTAGGTATTATAATCATTTCTTCTACATTTCCTTCAATAAGTTTAATTAAATTAGTGACAAGTAAAGTCATTATCTCCGTGAAATCTACTCTAAAAGTTGTAAGTGGCGGATTATAATAAGCACTAAGTATATGATCATCACTTCCAATAATTGAAATATCCTTGGGAATATTTAAACCTTTTTCAGTTATAGCCTTAATAGCACCAAACGCTGTGCTATCATTTGCACTACATATAGCAGTTGGATTCTCACGTTTACTCTCGAGAATTTTTTTCATTGCTACATATCCACCATTTTCACTGAAATCTCCAAAAGTAACCCATTCATCAGGTATATCTAAATTATTCTTCTTAATTCCCTCTGTAAACCCTTTGTATTTTTCTAATCCAGAATTTTTATCTAAACTTCCATTTATAAAACCTATTTTTTTATGGTTTAAACTTATAAGATAATCAACAGCCTCAATAGCATTATCCTTAGACTCAAAATTAATTACTAATCTGTTTGTTTCTTTTCTTCCTTTTAAATTTCCATCCATCACACCAACAATAAATCCATCACCTATTAATTCTTCTACAAGTGGCTCATGATTTTTAGTACCTATGAAAATACCACCATTAACTCTCTTTTCATAAAATACTCTCTTTATCCTTCCTGCTTCAAGTTCATCTTTAGTATCATTTATAATATATGTTAGTACATGATACCCCTTAATAGATGCGCTTTCCACAACTCTTCCTAACATAAAATTACAGTGGGCATCATTTGAAAATCCCTCAGGTGATATTATAAATAATCCTATTGTCTTTGTTTCTTTACCCTTAAGCCCTTGAGCTGATATGTCCGGATAATAATTGTACTGCTTAATAATTTTCATTACCTTTTCATATGTTTGTTTAGATACATCATCATAATTATTAATAACCTTACTAACTGTGCTTCTTGACACTCCTGCTAGCTTTGCTATCTTTGCACTATTAATTTTTCCATATATATCACTCAAAGTATTATCTCCCTTACGAAATCGTGTTCTGTTATATTCTAATTTAATTTTCCCCTGCTGTCAATACATATATACTTATGTCTCCTATTATCTATTATCTATTTTTTATTAATATATTCAACAATTCCCAATGCTAAGTTTTTTGATAAATTGCCTAAAACCTTATCATTCTGCAGCCTGGCCCTGTCATTATTATTGGTTAAATAACCAGCTTCAACTAGAACACTTGGTGGCTTACTTAATCTAATCACTTTAAGCTTATCTTTCACTACTCCATCATTTTTCCAGCCATCACTTGCAGTTGCATGCTTTAAAATTATGTTAGCTAAACTAATCCTCTGGGAAGTCTGATATCCATTTTCATTATAATAATAAGTGCCAATTCCTTGATATTGACCCTGGTATCCATCCATACCGTTTATGTGAACTGACATGAACACATCTGGATTGATTTTGTTAACAAAATCAGCAATATCAGCTAATGCTTGTCCCTCATCTTTATCTCTTGTAAGAACTACTCCAACACCATTATATTCTAAATCACTCACCATAAGTTTTACTATTCTTAATGTTATATCTTTCTCATGAATACTCCCAACACTTATACCACTATCCATACCACCATGCCCTGGATTAAGTACCGCTTTGTGTGTAAGAGGTTTTTTTACTTTACTAATTAAAATAATAACTTGGTTATTGTCATTACCTTCATTGATATTTACAAAATTATTATCTTTATAGTTTTTGTTTATTACTAAATTCTCTTTACCATTATCATTATTCAAATATATATCCTTTGAATTGCTATCACTAATTCCAGAATTAAGTATAAGTGATGAATTCTTGTCAAAACTTATCACTATATCACTATCATCCTGTTTATAAGTTACATTTTTGTTTGTACTCCCAATATTTATTGTATACTTTTTAAATATCTTATTTTGTTCCATATATATATTCCCATCTTTAGCCTTTGGTATTTTTACAGCTAGTTTATTATTGTCTGTTAATAATTTGCTTGTGCTACTAGCTTTATTATTTTTTTTATTTGAATTAACCTCTATGCCTGAGACTATTAAGGCTAAAATTATTAACAAAATAAGTATTATAATTGATAATCGTAAAAAAAATTTTTTTCTGCTCTTTTCATCCAATATTAACCTCATTAATATATGCCTCCTTACCCGCGTTTATTAACTTGTTTTGTTTTTATATTTTCATTACATTGTAACACAATTAAATGAAACTTTCCTTTATTTTAATGTAATATATTTAACCTATTTATGAATGTTTTGGAAACTAATTATGCCAATGAAAAAAGTAGAAAATGTTTATAGATTTGTATAACAAATTTATAGACATTTTCTACTTTCAAAAGCTCCTTCATATTAACTTTTACAGTTACTTTCACAGCCTTCACAACTATTACAACTTGAATCAAATTTTTTCATAAAATCTTCAATAATAAATGAATTGTCTTCTATTAAAAATTCACTGTTCAAATCCTTATTGAACCTTATTTTATCATCATAAAATTCAATGTATAAAGGTACTATGTCCTTGCTTTCATCATTATATGAGCTGATCTTTAATCCAGGTTCAAAAATACTTAAAAGCCCTTTTGAACTAGTAACTTTGATTTTTCCCATTGATGTTACTAAGGATTTTACTTTTCCATCCCCATAAAAATTCAATGAATTATCATCACCGTTAATTCCAATGGCATTTACATCATATGCCATAATATCTCCTATGGAGGTTTTTACTTTTAAAGGTTTTGAAGGTTCACATGATTTTAGTTTTCCATTTTCATAAAGTGATAATCCAATACGAATATCAGCTATTCCACAAGGCGTTTGTATATTAATTCTATCCATTGGCCAAAATGTTAGACTTTTAACTTGTGCTGTTTCATAAAATTTAATCCCAATAATCTTTTTTGTGAATTTTGCAAATTCAAAATCAAAATTTAATTCTGTGGCTAACTCATATTCATTTTCTTCTGTCCAAAATGCTGTTATTTTACCATTTAATGATAAAATACGTTTTATATTCCCATTTTCATAAAATGAAATAAATTCAGCTGGAATCTCACCTACACTTGTCCTTATATTCGTTTGTTTATCTAATGATATAGTTCTAATATTGCCGTCCTTATAAAATGATAAAGATTTTGTGTATTTACGTCTTGACCCATCATCTTCATACTGTGGCACAAAGGTTCCAATACTAGTGGTCATTTCACAATACTTATCAAGTTTACATTCTTTTATATTGTTATCATTGTAATATTCTATATCACTTATTCCTTTAATCAATCCATATTTTGTGAAAATTTCCTTCATATACTTACCTCCCAATGAAACTATACTCAGTTATGACTCACCACATACTTTATGAGAAACAGTTATCTTTACTTTATTTTTAGCATTTGATTCAACATCAGCTTTTAAATTTTTTCTTTTTAATTCCATATCAAGCCATTTGGGTTCATGAGAACAAATTATTTCTAGTTCATAAAATGGAGTGTTGTTTAAAAATGGTAATAGGACCTGTTTAGACGAATAGTTTATATTACCTTCCTGGATCTTTTTTAAATCAATGCTAAAATAACCATCCTTACCATTACTAACTGGACAGGGCACCGCTTGAAGTTTAACATCGTCAGCAAATTCTAGCTCATCTTGTTTATATTCATTTTCAAGAACATAATCTAAAAATTCCTCAGGTTTTCCTTCTATTTCCCATATATTATATCCTATTTTTTCGAGAATTGTATATGGAATTCCTGTAACTTTATTTCCTATAAATATTCTGCAATCACCTAATGCTTCAATAGTACTTTGAATATTTTCACGAATTGATACTATACTCATACTCTCATCCATTTTTAGCAAGATTTCTTTTATTACTTTCCAATTTTCATTTTCCTTTGAATATACTTTAACCACACCAGATTCATTTAAAGATGTAGTCGCTCCATTAATGCCTAAAAATACTGCTATAGTCTTACCCATTAAATCTCCCTCCATTCTGCAAACTGTTTTTTAAACTACTAAATGTTCTATGCCATATTTAATTATATGTTTTATATTTTCTTCTTTTCTAATTAAGCTTTTATAATCTTTTGAGAACAAATCTTCTCCTGTAAGCTCATATAACACCTTTACAAACCTGCTAAAATTACAATTCCCAGCTCTTTCACCAATGCCACTAATAGTACAATCCACATATTGAGCACCTGCATCAACTGCAGCCATTGAATTGGCCATGGCCATTCCAAAATCATTATGCATATGAGCTTCTATCTCAATTGGAACCTCATTCATTATTTTTTTTATGTCATAAACTGTTTTGCGTGGACATAAAATCCCCACTGTATCAGCATATCTTACTCTTTTCACACCCATTTCAAAAACAAGTTTACATATCTCAATTAGAAAATCCATATCCGCCCTTGATGCATCTTCAAGCCCTACTGTTATCTCATATTCCTTGCAGGTGGCATAAGTAATACATTTTGATAAATTATCAATAACCCATGATTTATTTTTTCCAAGTTTTGATTGAATTTGTATGTCTGATGAAGGCACTGATATGTGAATTATATCCACACCGCAATCCATTGACTGATGAATATCTTTAATGCTCATCCTGTTCCAAGAAGATATTTTGCTTTTTAATCCTAATTTAACAATTTCCTTGATACTTTCTTTCTCATCTCCACCCATTGCAGGAATACCCGCCTCAATTTGGAAAATATTCATAGCATTAATTAGTTTTGCGATTTCAACTTTATCTTCCATACTAAATGCTATACCGGCTTTTTGTTCTCCATCTCTAAGTGTAGTATCTACTATCCTTGTATTCATTACTATCACTCTCCGCCTTCAATAAAAATTATTAAAGCCCCTACTCATTTCAATTAATTCATAATCTAAAATATTTCTCTTTAGCTTAATACTTTCTGCCCTTATTTCACTTAAAAAAGCCTCCATGTTTATAAAAGTATAATCTACATTAAGCTCCTTCAATTTAACCATAACTGCTTTTCTTCCAGAATGTTTTCCAATGAGCATTTTTCGTTCTTTCCCAATTTCTTTTGGTTCATAAGGTTCATAAGTTTTTGAATCTTTTGCTATTCCATCAACATGTATCCCTGATTCATATTTAAATATATCCTCTCCAAGTACTGGTTTCATATTATATATTGCTTCTCCTGTTAGCTCTGTATAGGCACCTGAGGCAGCTGGTAATAATTTCAAATCTCCATGCAGAATTCCTTTTTTTATTACCTTAAGCGCTACAATAATCTCCTCAAGTGGTGTATATCCATAGTTTTCACCATTAAAAGTTGTAGTAATAAAATCCGCACCATCTACGCATGCTTCCATAGTAATTGCTGTGCCCATATAAAATTTATTATCAGCACAAATATCTACTTTTACTAAAAAATTTGTTTTTAAATCCATGATCAGACTAGTAAAGCTCTTCAAATTGTATTTACTTATATTTTTTATCCTTATGCATTTAATATTAAACATACTAAATATCTTATTGTTTTCATCTAAATATAATTCATCTAAATTCTCAATATCTATTTCCAACATCACTTTATTGTTTTTGAGCTTGCTAACACCCTTACAACTAAAATTCAAAATATTTTTATATTCAATAACAATATAATCAAATTTGTATTTATTCAAACAAAATATATCTGAATCTTTATTCATCCTAAGCATATAATTTAAATCCTCTGGAAGTTCTTTTACGTTACTTGCAATATCACTGTTTATTTCTATTAAATCAACACCTAAGCCATAAAGTAGTTTTAAAAATTTCACTACCTTATAGCTATCAAGTGCTTGTATATCAATATTCATATGAATTAACGTTCTATCTATAATAAGTTTTTTACTCTCTTCTACTAAGATGGACATATAAAAATACCTCCAATTTGAAATTAACCATATTTAACCTTGCATCTCTTTTGCAGCTTTTTGAATTCCTTCATTTATACTGTCATACATTTGGATAACTCTAATTCCTTTTTTCTCTAATTTTTTTATAGGTTCTATCCCAGCTCTTAATGTAAGTACAGCATCACAGCCCTCAATAGTTTTTAGAATTTTCCCTATTTTGTCATCATGTTCATCACATTCCTCAGCTCCATCGCAATACTTATCCACATCTCTTTTTTCTAAATACTTTACATTGACCCCATCATAAGAATATATGTGAAATTCATTTGAGTGTCCAAAATGTTGATCAATATTTATACCTGATTTAGATGAAATTGCAAATTTCAAAATCTTTGTTTTTTGTGTATCTTCATTTGTTTTTGTAGCTTTAGGCTCTATATCATTATAATCACTATTGCATCCAATATTTCTAAAATCTATGGAGCAATCTTGAGATAATGTTCCAATAGCATCTGCTCTGCATTGTTTACAGTGATACATTTGTTTTACATGTTTTTCACTTTCTTTTCTCATTTTCTTTAGTTCTTGATTACTTACCATAGGCAAGTTTTCAAATCCACTCCCTTTTACAGGAATCATCTGCATAATATTTGTTATATAAACTCCACATTCTTTAACCTTTTTAATTACATCTACAATATGCTCATCATTAATTCCTTTAATCATAACTGTATTTACTTTACATATTATTCCTTTGGAACATAAATATCTAAGACCAGTAAGCTGATTATTCATAAGTATTTCTGCTGCTTCTTCTCCAACATATTTTTTTCCTAAATAGTTTACTTCTTTATATACTTTTGCTCCAATCTTTATGTCCACTGCGTTAATAGTAACTGTAATATGTGATACTCCTAGCTCCACCAATTGATTTGCATAAAATGGAAGCATCAAACCATTTGTAGATAAACAAAATGTAATATTAGGATCTTCTTTTTTAATTAATTCTATAGATTTTCTAACCTCATCAAAGTTTGCAAGTGCATCACCTGGTCCTGCTATACCTAAAACTGTTAAGTTTTTCATTTTACTCTTAACTTCTTTGAATTTTGCTAGAGCCTGCTCTGGAGTTAAAACTTCACTTGTAACACCAGGTCTACTTTCATTTAAACAGTCATACTTTCTAACACAATAATTACAACTTATATTACACTTTGGTGCTACTGGTATATGCATTCTAGCAAATTGATGTGCATTGTCCCCATAACAAGGATGTGTACAGGTTTTATCCTCATTTGTAATAATGTTCTTATTTTCAACGTTTAATTCCTCAGTGTTTTGCATAATTTCTATTTCCTCCTCTTCTGGTACAAAATAACTATCATAAGATTTTTTTCTAAAGTTATTCTCGTTATATTCTAGTATTGTATTTGCAATGTTATCTATTAAAAACGACGAGCCATTATATCCTGTAATAACCTGTCTTTGAGCTCCAACTCTATCATGAATAGGAAAACCAATTCTAACCATCTTTACTCCCATGCGTGCTGCCATTCTTCTACCGTCTGAATTACCAATAATCAGATTCACATCTAAGATTTTTGCATGTTTTTCTATGGTTTCAAAATCTGTATCATCAATTATGATAGCATCTTCTACCTGATTTTCTAATTCATGTTTTACGCTACTCTTCAATATTTTATTTTTTGTGCCTAAGGCAATAAGTTTTAATGTTATACCATTTTCTGCACAAATTTTTGTTACAGCGAGAACTAGTTCCGGTTCTCCATATAAAATTGCTTTTACCTCTCCATTATATTTATGACTATCTATCATAGCATCTAAATATCTTCCACGTTCTGTTTTAAAACTATCTGGTACTGGTATTCCACTTATTTCTGATATTTGAGAAATAAACTCATCTGTATTTCTTATACCAATAGGTACTCCACATCTATATAGTGGTACCCCAAAGGTATCTCTTAAATAAACTCCTGGCGATTCTTGATCTTCAAGTGTAATGCCCATTTCAATAGTTCCTAGGGCTCCACCCATACTTTCAATATCTTTTATTTTTGTGCCTCCATCTGGAATTCTTTTATATCCTTTTTCATGAGGTGCATCTAATGTATTTGATACATCCGGTAAAATTGTATACCCCACTCCAAAACAATCCAATATACTTTTTATATTCCTTACATCTCCTGGATTTAAATTTGCACATATTATATTTATCTTTTTATCTTTCTCACATTTTACTGTAACCTGTTCCACTATTTTTCTTAATGCCCTATAGTACCCTTCTGTTTGAGTACCACTGTATCCTGGTGTTGGAACTGTTATTATTTTTATATTTTTCAAATTTTCATCTGTATTTTCATCGTAGAATTCTCCCACGATCCTGTTGATATCCTCCCCAATTGTCTCAGCAAGACAAGTTGTCATTACCCCAATTGTAGTTGGAGTATACATCTTAATCATATTTTTTAGTCCTGTTTTCAAGTTTTTAGTACCACCATAAATAGTACCATTTTCTGTTAGCGAAGATGAAGCTATATCAATTGGCTCATTATAATGAGTTGCCATATGTCTTCTAATATATGTGCTGCATCCTTGTGAGCCATGTAAAATTACCATATTTCCCTCTATGCCTTTAAATGCAAGCACTGCGCCCATAGGCATACACATTTTACACGGATTTACATCTAAATTTACATAACTTTTATTACTCATGAAAAACACCTCCTCATATTTTTATACATAATTCCATACAGGACTATTTACCGATGAATCTATTTCTCTTGCAAAATTCACCGCTCCAACAAAACCGCTAAGTGCATGCTTCCTCTCATGATTATGATCACAAAATGCAACTCCAAGTTTATAAGCTAACGGTCTCTCCTTTACTCCACCAACTAATATATCCGCACCTCCTTCTAGTATGAATTTTTCTAGTTCATATGGATTGGCATCATCCAAAATAACTGTTCCTTCATTAGTTATACTTCTGATAACTTCATAATCCTCCTTTTTGCCAGTTTGCGTTCCCACCATAACGGTCTCCATTCCTAAACTTTTAAACTGCCTTATCAATGATATTGCTTTAAAACCTCCCCCAACATAAATAGCTGCTCTTTTACCTTTTAATCTGGCAAGGTAATATAACATCTCCTTTTCTATTTTCTTCTCTTCTAAAGCTATAAATTCTTTAGCCTTTCTTACTGCATCACCATCACCAATTGCATCAGCAATTTTTAATAGTGAATTTTTAGTATCTTCAATTCCGAAAAAGCTTATATTAATGCTAGGTATCCCATAAAGTTCCTCCATAGTACTAGCTAAATATCCCATGGATCCAGCACATTGAACAACATTAAGTTTTGCTCTAGGCGCTCTCATAATTTCCTCGCATTTTCCGTCTCCAGTAACCTTTGAAACAACATCAATTCCAAGCTTTTTTAAATAATTTGTTACTATCCAAATTTCCCCGGCTAAATTGAAATCTCCCAAAAGATTAACACCATTAATTATTTCTTCATTTTTTTTCTCACCCATTAAACTTATTATTGCATTACAAGCAGCCCTGTAACCTGTTGATTTGCTTCCTGCAAATCCTGAAGATTTTACTGGTATTACTCTTATTGAATGCTTTTCTTCAGCCATTTTGCATACTGCGTCTGTGTCATCTCCAATAACTCCGACAATACAAGTTGAATATACAAAAATTACTTTGGGATGATGTTTTATAGCAATTTCATCAATTGCAGCCGTTAATTTTTTTTCTCCTCCAAATATGACATCCATTTCCCCTAAATCTGTAGAAAAGCTGTTTCTGAATACCTGAGAACCACTAGTTAAACTACCTCTAATATCCCAGGTATAACTTGAGCATCCGATGGGCCCATGAACAAGATGATAAGCATCTGTTATTGGATTTAAAACAACTCTTGCACCACAGTATACGCAGGCTCTCTGACTTACTGCCCCAGATACACTTTCCTCATCACATTTTAAGGATGATTTTTTGGTTTTAGAATTGTAGCAAACAAAGTCTTCTCGCTGCTTTATGAGTTCCAATTTTTCGTTTTCCATAAATTCACCCCCAATTTTATTTATTACTAAATTATGTGTATTAAAATTTGATTCAGGACCACTGCTACGGTCCTGAATCATTAGGTCAATATTAAAAATTATCTAACTAATTCAAAATCCTCATCAGTACAATCTCTTTCAATTCTATCAAGAAGCACATTGCTTATATTTTCAACTAGTCTTTTTCCACCTTCATAACCTACCACTGGGTTATAATAGAATCCAAATCTGTCCATTGTAAGAAATCCAAATCTAACAAAAGGGATATCTTCTGCTCTTGCTATAAACTTCCCATGAGTATTTCCTATAAGTAAATCAACACCATCATTTTTTATCCATTGTTGAAGTTCAAATAGATCGCTGGCAGCCTTAGCTGTGCCTTCTACTCCTGCTTTTTCTAGAAGTGATTTTATTTCAGTTTCAAATGTTTCACCTGGAGTTCCTGTAATTACATACTTTGGAATCATACCTAATTCAAGCACGAATCTAGTTAATGATATAACTACATCTGGATCTCCAAATATTGCGACTTTTTTGCCATGAAAATATTGATAACTATCAAGCATCAAATCAACCAGTTGTCCTCTTTCATTTTCAATCTCTTCTGGCACTTCTTTACCTGTTTCTTTTGTTAATTCAACTAAAAATTCATCTGTAGCTTCTACTCCAATTGGTGTATATAATGTTTTAAATGGAATTTTACATTTCTTTTCTAAAACTGTAGCTCCATCCTCTGAAGCTGTTTTTCCAATAGCAAAGGTAAATTCAGAATTCCCTGAATCAATAATATCTGCAACCTTTGTACCACCTTTAGGGTACATTTCAAATTTCCCTGTCATTGGTGCATCAAGTACCCCATTTGTATCTGGATACATAATAAATGGAATATCCATTATACCCAAAAGCCTTTTTATTTCTTTCATATCAGCAGGCCCTACAAATCCTGGTATTATATTTATTTTCCCATTTTTTTCTCCACTATTTTTAGGAAGATAATTTACCATACCTTTAACCATATTGGAAAATCCAGTAACATGGGAACCAACATAACTTGGGGTATTAGCATGAATAATCACTTTACCTTCTGGTACCTCTGAAGTTGAGATATAAGTAGGAATATCATCACCAATAGTCTCTGATAAACATGTTGTGTGAACTGCTATTATATCTGGGTTATATAATGTAAAAATGTTTTTTACAGCTGTTTTAAAATTAGCTCCTCCACCAAATACACTTGCGCCCTCAGTGAATGAACTAGTAGATGCCATAATTGGTTCTTTGAACATTCTTGTCAGTTGCATTCTATGAAATGCACAACATCCCTGTGATCCGTGACTATGTGGAAGACAATTATGAATTCCAAGAGCCGCATACATGGCACCTATAGGTTGACATGTTTTTGCTGGGTTTATTTTTAATGCCTTTCTTTCTACAATGTTTTTTGGCGTTGCATCTAACATTATTCTTCACCTCCGACAACTTTTCCCTCTAGCATTGGTTCTGTTTTCCATGGTGGTGTTACATATTTCCATGCTGGAGTGTAAATACCAGCTTCAAGACCTCTTGCAAATATTAATGCTCCTCTAAATCCTGCATATGGTCCAGTGTAATCATATGAATGAAGTTGTTTTGATAAAACTCCCATTTTTTGTACCGAATATTTTTCTTTTATACCTGATAAGAACATGTCAGGATTTAATGATTTTATTAGTTCATCTATTTCATGATGATTAAGGTCATCCACCATTATTGCATTTTCATTTAATGTTTTAACCATTCCACCATAATATGCTAGTGGAACTCCTTCACTTTTAAGAGCTTCATATCTTTCTGGCGTCATAGTTACACGGTATTTTTCTTCATCTTTTTGAACAGTTAATTGAGGAATATTTTTACTGTCCGCATCCAATTTAATGCTAGGAATGACTTCTCTACCTTCATAATCATCACGATGAGCAAACTCAAATCCTGCAACAATTGTCTCTATTCCAAAATCAGCCAGTAGCCTTTGATAGTGATCCGCTCTTGAACCTCCAACATAAAGCATTGCTTTTTTGCCTTCAAGTTTTTCTTTATAATAAGCAACCTCACCTTCAATTTCAGAAAGTTCTTCTGCTATAACTGTTTCAGTTCTTTCATAAATGTATGGATCATCAAAACATTTAGCTAAATCTCTTAAAGTTTCAATTGTTGATGTTACTCCAATGAAATTACCTTTTATCCATGGAATTCCGTATTTAGTTTCCATCATTTCAGCTATATAATTGATTGATCTATGGCACTGTACTACATTTACATCTGCAGTATGGGCATTTTGAATACTATCAAGATTTGCATCACCACTTAGAGTAGCAACCACATTGTAACCAATTTTTGTTAATATTCTGTCCATTTCCCATGCATCACCACCAATGTTGTATTCACCTAAAATGTTCACAGCGTACTTTTTATGTTCTTTATTAGTACCCTTACCGATGATATCTGAAAAAACAACATTATTTGCAATATGATGACCGGCTGATTGACTTACGCCTTTGTATCCTTCACAGTTAAATGCCATTACGTCAATTCCATAAAGAGCGGTTGCCTCTGCTGCAACGGCATTTATATCGTCACCTATAAGACCAACAGGACATGTTGCATAAATTCCAATAGCTTTTGGGTGGAATATTTCAACAGCTTCTTTTATTGCTAATGCTAATTTTTTTGTACCACCAAAAACTATATCTCTATCCTGCATATCAGTTGAAAAGGTATATTCAATAAAGTTTTGACCGCCCTTTTCTAGTTTTGCTTTATTTCTTCTTGTCCCCCAAGTGTAATAAGCACACCCTATTGGTCCGTGCGTTATATGAAGCATATCCTTAATTGGACCCATAACAACGCCTTTACATCCTGCATAACAACAACCTCTGCTTGTAATTATTCCGGGAATAGTTCTTACATTTGCTTGAATAACTGGATTTGGTTCTTCTTCAGTTTTTACTACAATATGAGCTTTTCTATTTTTAAAGGTTTTGGCAGGATATTTTTCTAAAACCCTGTTTATAACTTTTTTCATATCTTTTTCCATATTTATTCATTCACCTCTTTTTATTTTATAGAGCTGCAGTCCCTATTTCTGCGGTTCTTACTCTTACAACATCAGTTACGTTAGTCACGAAAATTTTCCCATCTCCAGGACTATTAGTTCTGTTAGCATCAATGATTGTATTAACTACTTTTTGTACATCCTCATCTTTTACTAGAACGGTTACCAATCTTTTAACAACAAGTCTATGAATTTCTGATATTTCCTCAATAGCAGTGTTACTAAATATAGTACCTTCTGATATTGCTTCGTCTATTACTGAAAAATCAACTTTTTTCTTTCCTCGGCCAAGTACTTTTCTACAAGTTAAAGAGGAAAATCCCTCTTTAAGAAGGGCATTCTTTGTCTTATTAATCATATTCATTCTAATTATTGCAGTAACTTCTTTCATAATTAACCCCTCCTACCTATAGTTCACTTGAACCTGAGCTTATTGTATATGCTTCTTCTACTGATGTCACAAATATTTTTCCATCTCCAAAAGCACCTTTTTCTCCCGTTTTAGCATTTCTCATTATGATACTTATAACATCATCCTTATCCTCATCTTTTACAACAAGCATAAGCATTTCTTTAGAAATCTCATCATAATGTACATCTCCAACTTTTACGCCTCTTTGTTTACCTCTACCTACTACATCATATTTTGTAACTGCTGGAAAACCTGCATCACAGAGTTCTGAAAGTACTATGCCAACTTTTTCAGGTCTGATAATAGATTTTATCATTAACATTAAAATAACCTCCCAAGGTTTATTACTTTTGATTTCTTTGACATAATTATTTTTTATATATCAGCAAGACCAAACTCCATTAATATCTCTTCTAATCTTTCTTGTGCCATTGGTTTTGGAATAACAAACATTTTATTTTCATCAATTGCTTTAGCAAGGTTTCTATATTGCTGAGCTTGAGGTTGATCTGGATCAAATTCTATTACTGTTTGTTTGTGTATTTCAGCTCTTTGAACCATGTTATCACGTGGTACAAAATAAATAAGTTGACTTCCAAGTTCTTCAGCGAATGCTTTTAAAAGATCTATTTCTTTATCAACATTTCTACTATTACAAATGATACCGCCTAATCTAATACCACTGCTGTTTGCGTATTTAAGTACACCTTTTGCAATATTGTTTGCTGCATATAATGCCATCATTTCACCACTAGCAACTATATATATTTCTTGAGCTTTTCCTTCACGCATTGGCATAGCAAAACCTCCACACACAACGTCACCTAAAACATCATAAAAAACATAATCAAGATCATCTGTATAAGCTCCTAAACCTTCTAGCATGTTAATCGATGTAATAATTCCTCTTCCTGCACAACCAACTCCAGGTTCAGGTCCACCTGATTCAACACATCTGATATTACCAAAGCCAGGTTTTAATATTAGATCTAAGTCTACTTCGTCCCCTTCTTCTCTTAATGTATCCAAAACACTTTTTTGAGCAAGTCCGCCTAATAGAAGTCTCGTGGAATCTGCTTTTGGATCACATCCAACCACCATAATTTGTTTTCCCATTTGTGCAAGTCCTGCTGTAAGATTTTGTGTTGTTGTAGATTTACCAATTCCACCCTTACCATAAATAGCTATTTGTCTCATGTTAACTCCTCCTACTTTTTTAATATTTTGAATCTGTGCTAAATAATTAGCTTAAAAGCAATATATCATTGTTTGATAACAAATGCAATGTATTTTTATTAATTATATATATTTATTCAATATTTAATGATAATATTGTAAAATTATTATTATTATATTGATAATTTAATTAAATAGTATTATGTTTTCTTGTATCATTTAGTTTCGTAGTGTCTTGTTCACTTTATTTTAGTTGTGTTATATAATTTAAAAAAACTAAGTTATGTAGCTTTATACTATGTGATGTTTAGTAATACTTCATTTAATATGTTATTATAATTATTGTATTTTAATGATTTTTATATTAATATTACATTATATTATTAAATTCATAATATTAAGTAGAGTTTTAAGAAGGATTAATTGATTAATTGATTAATTGATTAATTGATATTTTCAGCAATTATTTATTATATTATTACTGCTTTTGGAAAGGAGACCTATTATGTTAGAAGACACAGCGTTAACCCCACAAGAAGTAGCAGACATACTTAAAATAGCTAAAAACACAGTATATGAATTAATAAAACGTGGAGAGCTTAACGGTTACAAAGTTGGTAAAAAAATCCGAGTTGATTTTAAAGACATTCAAGATTATAGAGATAGAGCTAAAAATAAAAATACCTATAACCCAAATATTTCAGAAAATAATATTCCAACATCCTTAGAATTGCCACAACTTATTCTAGATGATTTAAATTCCGATAATAATTTTGTTATTTGTGGTCAAGATGTACTCCTAGATATATTAGCCTCTTATTTAGAACTCCATCCTTTTGGTGTACGTACTCTTCGCTCATACACTGGAAGCTATAATGGATTAATGGCTCTTTATCTTGGAAAAATTCAAGTGGCAACGGCCCATCTTTGGGATGGGGATTCGGGGGAATATAATATTCCTTTTGTACGAAGATTACTGCCTGGAATTCCAACGGTAATAATCCACCTTGCCTGTAGAATGCAAGGATTTTACGTAGCTAAAGGTAATCCCAAAAATATTACTAGCTGGGAAGACTTAAAAAGACCTGATATTACTATGGTCAATAGGGAAAAGGGCTGTGGCACTAGGATTCTTCTTGATGAACATTTACGACTTTTAGGAATTGATTCAAGCTCTATAAAAGGCTATAATATGGAATGTTTTACTCATCTTACAGTAGCTAGCACTGTAGCGAGGGGAAAAACCGATGTGGCCCTTGGAAATGAAAAAACAGGACTTCAAGTAGGTAATGTAGATTTTATACCACTTCAAAAAGAAAGGTACGAATTAGTTATAAAAAAGAAAGATTTAAATAATCCACCTTTTAAAGCTATTATTGAAATTATTCGTTCAGAAGCTTTTAGAAATGAACTTATTGGGATAGGAGGATATGACCTTAGTGAAACAGGTAATATTATAGCTGAACTTTAGCTATAATATAGTTTCAACCCATTTCCTTATCTCAACTTAATTTTCATCCATATATAATGTATTGATATTATCAGTTTACAAAACATATATGTTAAGTATATAATTATTATAACATATATTATAAAAGGAGTGATCCATTTGAAATTTATTAAAGACTTCTTATCCTCTGTAGCTGCTTGGCAAGGAATTGTATCAATTATCATCGCTATCATAGCTTCATTATTTTTATTTGCACGAGGAAAAGGCAAAAAAACTTTATCTACTCGTAGTGTTGTAGCAATCGGTGTAGGTGCTGCACTATATGGAGCATTATCCATAATATCTATACCTGTAGGTCCTAATACTTCATTTAGGATAGCTGTTGCGCTATTACCTATTTTAGGAGCAATATTTGGCCCAATCGTAGGTTTTTTAGCTGGATTTATTGGTCATGCTTTAAATGATGCTTTTACTAATGGTTCTGTTTGGTGGAGTTGGGTTTTCCTCTCTGCATCCATAGGTCTTTTTTCCGGTTTTATCACTTTTGATAAAGGTTTTGATGTACTATCTGGAAAAATATCAAAAAAACATATCGCAAAACTTTATGTTCTAGCAATTATAGGAATGGTAGTTGGAGATATTATTGCTTATGCAGGAGATGTGTTCTTCTACGGCGAATCTACAACAAAGGAATTATTGCAAGTCACCCTAGCAAGTGTTTCAAATTTAGTGGTAATTGCTGTAATAGGAATACCTGTGACAATTGCAATTGCTAAGGCAAGAAGTAAAAATAATAATCTTGAAATTGATAAAGAATCTGATGCAAAAATAGATTAGTTTTAAAACAGTTTTTCAAGTTGTATAGGCATCTGAACTAAAACCTCCAAAATACTAACTTGTTATTTTTTTCATGATGACTAAGATGCCTAAATAGAAAGGAGCTCTAATTTGTCTATAATATCATTTAAAAATTTTAGTTTTAAATATGATAGTTTGAAATTCCCAAGTTTAAAGAATATAAATTTAGATATAAACGCTGGTGAAAAAATACTTATTGCAGGTCCCAGCGGAAGTGGAAAATCAACTTTAGCCCATTGTATAAATGGGCTAATTCCATTTACATATAAAGGCACTATAAGTGGTGAACTTTATGTAAATGAAATTAAGCCCTATGAAAAAAGTATTTATGAAGTCAGTACTTTTGTTGGAACAATACTTCAAGATCAAGACGGTCAGTTTGTTGGCTTAACCGTTGGCGAAGATGTTGCTTTTTCATATGAAAATAACAATATAGCATTAGATAAAATGCATGAAGGTGTAAAAGACGCATTAAACAAAGTTGGTATGCTCCCATTTATAAAAGAAACTCCTTATAGTTTAAGTGGTGGTGAAAAGCAAAAAGTATCAATAGCAGGCATACTTACTACAGATACGAATATTATGTTATTTGATGAGCCACTTGCAAACCTTGACCCTGTTAGTGCTAAAAAGGCATTGGATATAATTGACTCTATACATAAAAATGGTGATAAAACCATTATCGTAGTTGAACATAGAATAGAAGATGTATTAGCTCACAATTATGATAAAATAGTGCTAATAGACTCTGGGGAAATAATAGCTGTAGGATCGCCAGATGAAATTCTTGCCTCAAATCTTCTGCCTAAATATGGTTTAAGAGAACCTTTGTATGTGGAAGTCTTAAAAAAGTGTGGAGTAACGATAAATAAAGATGATAAAATTTCACAAATTAATAATTCAATAAAATATAAAGAAAAATTATTAAATGAATTCAATAAAATAGAATCAAAACTAAAATCCACTAGCAGATCCACCATTTTAAGTCTTGATAATATAAGCTTTAGATACTATAAAGATGAACCATACACTATAAAAAATGTTTCCTTCACTATAAATAAAGGTGAAATCTTGGCCATTCTAGGAAATAACGGTGCTGGCAAATCAACTCTTATGCAAATTATATGTGGAATTAACAAACTTACTGAAGGAAATTTAATATTAAATGGCAAAAATATAAACAAGCTATCTATAAAAAAACGTTGTGAATCAATAGGTTATGTAATGCAAAATCCAAATCACATGATTACTAAAGATCTTATTTTTGATGAAGTGGCTTTTGGCCTTAAAAATAAAGGTTTAGACGATACTACAGTTTCAATTAGAGTACAAGAGACTTTAAAAACCTGTGGTTTATATGCATATAAACGTTGGCCAATTTCCGCATTAAGCTATGGACAAAAAAAACGAGTAACTATTGCCTCTGTGCTGGTAATGAAACCAGAAATCATAATCCTAGATGAACCAACTGCTGGTCAAGACCACAAAAATTATGTAGAATTTATGAATTTTCTTGAATCCTTAAAAAATATAGGTATAAGCATAGTTATAATAACTCATGATATGCATATTGCTTTAGAATATGCTGACAGAGCAGTAGTTATTAGTGATGGCTCAATTATAGCTAACGATTTAGTACCCATAATACTTTCAGATAAACAAATTATGGAGCGAGCAAACTTAAGTGAAACTTCCATTTCAAAATTAGCTGAAATTTATGAAGTAAGCGATGCTTCCAATTTCTTGGCATACTTTACTAACATATTAAAGGCTGGTGAGGTACATGAGTAAATCAGGATCTTTGTACATAGATAGAATTTCAATTTTTCATAAATTAGATGGTAGCATAAAACTTTTAATGCTTATTTGTTGGACCATGTTTACTTTTATGTTTATGGATGCCAGGATTTTTATTGTTATGATTGTTATAGGTTTCTCCATGGTGTACATTGCAAAATTACCTTTAAAATCAGTTCTACCACTTATAATATTTATATTTGTATTCACAATATGTAATTCGTTACTACTAATACTTGTGACCCCAACTTACGGTTCAAAACTAACTGGTACCTACACTGTAATCTTAAATATTTTTAATATTAAATTGACTTATGAAACTCTTTTTTATGCAGTGACTCTCTCTCTTAAATATATTTGCATGGCACCACTTACAATTTTATTTATATTTACAACAGAACCTGGATCCTTTGCTAGTAGTCTTAACAGACTCAAATTATCTTATAGGGTATCCTATGCAGTTAGTATAGCTCTTAGATATATTCCTAACATTAGAACTGAACTTCAAAATATAATTAATGCACAAGAATGTAAAGGTGTATCCTTTAGGCGTGGAGAAGCAAATACATTAGTTAGAACAAAAAATTATATTTCAGTGTTTTTTCCTCTGCTCCTCTCTTCTCTTGAAAAAATAGATGTAATATCTAATGCTATGGAACTTAGAAGCTTTGGAAAATACAAGAAAAGAACTTGGTATAACCGTAAGCCCCTTAATACAACAGATTTTATATTTATTCTCTTATCTATACTATTGATTATTATTGGAATATATTTAAAGGCTAATTTATTCAAAAGATTTTGGTGTATTTATTTCTAGTCCTAGTTAATAGTCTAAGGAATGTAAATAAGAAAAATATGGACTAATATATATAATTAATAGCTTAGAGTGATATAATAATTTTATGATTAGTTAGGTAATATATCAGGAGGTAGAAAAATGGAAAAAGATTTTGCATTAACACCTCTAGAGGTTGCAGAGATACTTAAAATTTCAAAAAACAAGGTATATGAATTAGTAAAAAAAGGAGAAATCAACTCTTATAGGGTCGGAAACAAAGTGAGAATAGAACTGAAAGATATAGATGAATATAAAAATAAATCTAGAAAACTTCAAATTACTAGACAAAATAATGATGAAGTAGTTAATTCTTCTACCACCTCAGCCCACCCATATCAATTACAAGATACCAAAAACAGTTATGGTTTCGTCATTTGTGGTCAAGATATTATGCTTGATATATTAGCTAGATTTTTACAACATCATCCTAATGGAGTTCAGGCGCTTAGATCCTATACTGGAAGTTATGATGGCTTATATGCTCTTTATCATGGTAATGTACAGATTGCAACAGCTCATCTATGGGATGGTGAAACAAATCAGTATAATATACCCTATGTTAAAAGACTGCTCCCTGGAATACCTGCTGTTATAATTCATCTGGCAAATAGAAAGCAGGGCATTTATGTTGCAAAAGGCAATCCTAAAGGAATAAATAGCCTAGAAGATTTAAAACGTCCCGGAATTACTATAATAAATCGTGAACTAGGTAGTGGTACAAGAATATTACTAGATGAACATTTAAAGAAACTTGGAATAAGTGGAAATAATATAGATGGTTATGGGCGAGAATGCTTTTCACATCTTGCAGTGGCTAGTGCAGTAGCTAGAGGTGAAGTTGACTTTGCTATTGGGAATGAAAAGGCGAGCCAGCAAGTAAACGGAATTGACTTTATCCCACTACAAACAGAAAGCTATGAGCTCGTTATTAAAAAAGAAGATATCGAAAAGCCTCATTTTCAAGCTGTACTTCAAATTATTCGTTCTGATGAGTTTAAACTTGAGTTAGATGGTATTGGTGGATATGATTTATCCAATTTAGGAAAAATAACTGCCGAAACATAAAAGGTGGGGCTGTCGCATTAGCATAAAAATATTTTTCTTCACTTTCGTAACAGGCATCTGCAACAGTTTTAAAATACTTAAAATACAATAAGTTCTCCATGCTTTTTATAAAGGGAATCAATGTTGTTGTGTCCGTAGGCTGAGGACCAACAGTAAGCCATGCTACATATTCAGAATCTACTCCATGCTGAACATTGTAGCCAGGTTTTAATTGACCATTTTTCATAGCATCTTCTTTCACCTTCATAAAGGTTGCATCACTATCAGTTTTTGAATAACTATTACGGCTACCACAGGTGTGGATTTTCTTCTTCCGAGTGGGAGATTTATTTTTACTCAAAAAAACTGTCGCACTAATTTTGAACCGACCTCTATCAAGTAGACAGGTTAAATAATTAAAATGTATAAGTTGATGTGACCACTTTGTTGGTCGCATTTATTATGCACTTTGTTTTTGATTTTTTGCTTTTAACTGTGTCTTATAGGCC
>Ga0255362_1000043_pt1 | contig 36844 bp, 38 predicted proteins | sample GFST75r2metaG_FD_186000 | JGI IMG/M metagenome (GOLD analysis project Ga0255362, IMG submission 186000)
CAAATGGACTGTTATTATTATTACTTTCTGGCTCCTTCACAATGTGATGATGCTTTTTATGTGTAGGCATGTTTATACCTCCTCATTTTAAAATTATTATATTTTAGGTGAATATTTAGCTAACAACCACTCACCTAAAATATAAATTTAACCCTAACCTTAAACAGCTTCTTCTGAAGTATGTTTTTTCCCATCCTTACATAAAAATAGTAAAGCAACTACAACAAGAATAAATATTCCATTATTACCTAAAATTTTTTTAAAACCGGTTTTATTATCATTGGGTATTTCTTTAGACATATTTTCAAATTTTTTTTCTGCTGATGTATGTGAAGTTCTACGTTTATGTCCATGATGCGTAGTAACCCTTTCTTTTTCTCTCACATTCTCATGTTCATTCCCATTTTTTTCTCCATCTTTATTAAAATTAAAATTATAGAATTTTTTACCCTTACCAAATCCAAAAACAACTACAAGGATTAAACCCCATACAATTAAATTCGATCCTTTACCAGTTTTCCCGATCATATCCATTATGCCCATACTTTATCCTCCTTTCTAAAAGCAAAATCTATGCTGTTAATATATACTATTCTTTAATCCATATTTTGTTTAGGCACAATCAAGAAAATAATACGTAAAAATTATCAGAATAGATTGCCTTAAAAAAAGGTGCATACATTATGCACCTTTAGGCATGTAAAAAATCATCTTCGTATCCATTTATAGCTTATAAGATTTATTTCATCGCAATATTTTACTTATAGTATAAATTTGAAGTATCATATCTATAAGATCTGCCTTATCTGAATTAACCATAGGCTTCAATGCATTTAGAACCTCAAATTCCTTATTTCCTCTCGGCCTTTCTTCAGCTACATTTGCTGAATTCATACCCATAGGACCAAATAAAGATGATAACTGCCCAATATCCACAGAGCCTAGTAAACTCATTATTTGGCTCATATCTATATTTTTAAATAGCCCTGCCAAATTTCCAAAATCCATATTGGCAAAATTATCATTATTTCCATCTATAACTTCTTCACCTTCTAATGGCTCTCCATCACTAGTTGACATAATATCACCCCTTTATTAAAAAGGAGGGCCAAATTAATTGCCCTCCTTAATTGTTAACAAATGCTTTGTTGTTTACAAGGATTACAACAACATAAATAAAATATAGTAATTATGAATAATATACCATCATCTACAAGTTGCCCTTCTCCGTCCTCGTCTGTACCTATACAATCTTTTTTCTTACTGAACTGCAAAACTATTAATATTAATATAGTAAGTTGCGATAAATTGCAACAACAATTCCCACCACGTTTAAATCCTAAATTATTTGGAAACATACAACCCCCTCCCTAGGTAATTCAAACATTAGATACTAAAATCCAGTGGTACTTCCAGCAAAATCCGTACCATCATCAGTATCCAAATTTATTATATTTGTATTTGTATTCCTATTACCACCTGCAAGTAATGCTAATATCACAACTACCCAGATTATTGATACTCTCCCAATGCCACCGCCGACGCCATTTCCTCTTCTACGCCTTCTGCCGCACGGGTCACAACTTGATATGATTCCTCCAGCATTACCTCCACCACCACAACAGCAAAACAAGAAGAATACAACTACCAAAATTAGTAAAATGTTATTGTTTTTCTTCCCGAAAAGACCACAATTAGCGATATCCTTAGAGCTTAAACCCATACCCATTCACTTCCCCAATATTTTTTTTGAAGATGCCCTAAGCTTTAGTTCTTCACAATATATAATATTCCTTGCATATAAAAAATGACACAGTTACATATATTGCACATAAAATACTTTTATATTTAATGTTTTTATGTTAGATTTATTAAAAGAGTTATATTAACTTATTGAAAGGAGAAACTATGCAAATACCCTTAGTTGCATAGTATTTTAGCAATGATTTATATTATAAAATTTTTATATTCTACATTTATACTTCCTCCAGGCATATTTATACTTCTACTTATTGTAATATGTTTTAAGCTTTTTAAAACCAAAAACGAGTTTTTTAAACCATTAATGATTTTAACTATTATATTTTATGCTTTTTGCACTCCCCTTGTTACTAGCTTAATTATTTCATCTCTTGAAAAAGAATATTCTGTTCCCCAAAGTCCTCAAGGCGATGTAATTGTTATGCTTGGCGGTGGCGCAACTCTAGATACCCCAAATTTGGATTTTAAGGGTCATCTTTCTGGATATTCTGCTAACAGACTTCTTACCACTATAGAATTATATAAAAAATTGAACATACCAATAATAATTTCCGGTGGAAAGGTTTTTAGCTCCTCAGGATCTGAGTCTGTAATAGCACGTAATATTTTAATTTCCATTGGTGTGCCTAAAAACATGATATTTATAGATAATAGAAGTGTTAATACAACTGAAAATGCTAAATATACCAAAGCGATTATGGGAAATCATAATTTCAAAAATCCCATTCTTGTGACATCAGCTTTTCATATGCCAAGAGCTGTAAAACAATTTAATAAATTTAATGTGAAAGTGCTTCCCTTTCCTACTGATTATCAGACTAACGTTGATGAAAAATTTGAAGTTAATGAGCTTTTACCTTCTGGCAGTGGAATTTTAAACCTTAGCCTTTCAATAAAAGAATACTTAGGACTTGCTGCAACTTCTATCTACTGAATCGTGTTCTGACTAAGTAGATAAAAATTGAAACACGGCTTGTTTAGTGACAAGTTGCAAGTTATTGAAGATTTTCTGCTTTGGCAGAAAATCGAGAAAGTGGGTATAGATTTGCAAGCAAATCTATACCCACTTTCAATTATAAATATATACTCTTTAAAGTTATTTACCCTTAAATTATTATTTTGCCCTAATGCAAAATTTCCTTAACTTGTAACTTGCCACTTGTCACTCTTATTCCGTGGTTAGTTCTTAACTATTTTGTATCTATCAACGCTTTCCATGTTATCTGTCCTGTACGTATTTATCTCAAAACTATTTTTATCTACATTAATTACAGATATTGTTGGAACTTTTATTTGCTGTTTAAATGCTTCATAATAACTATTATTCTTCGAATCAATTTTATAATATTTGCTACCACTTGCAGAGTTTTCTGTTATATAAAGAGTACCTGTAGGATTCAAAATAGCCCCATCCATACCTTTTTCTGTTTTTTCCATTGCCTTTCCTCCCTGCATTTGGTAAGTTCTTGTGTAACTGTGATCATGACCACTTAACACCACATCAATTCCAAGCTTATCAAAAATGGGTACTAGGGCATTTCTTCTTTCAACAATAGCACTATCATCTTCATGCCCACCCGAACTATAAAGTGAATGATGTAATACAACTATTTTCCATTTTGCATTTGGATTTTCGTTAATAGTTTTTTCCATGAAGCTTGCGTGTTCATCTTCATTTGTATTGTTACTGTTAAGCATTAAAAACAATGCATCCCCATATTTAAAATCATAATCGTCTCCTGGATTTTTCATGTTTGGAGGATTAAAATGATAAGTATGCCCTTTACTGCTACCTTCATGATTTCCTGCAACAGCCGCAATAGGTAAACTTTGAAATTGTTTTGGTGCAAAATATGATGTGTACTGCTGTTCATTATTTCCCTTATTAATTTGGTCACCTACTGAAATTAAAAAACTTACATTAGGAAATTTATTTGTAGCATTATTTATTGTATTTATCCATCCTTTTTCATCGCTAGTTATATTCCCACTTGCGCCTATCTGTGGATCACCAGCACTAAAAAAGCTAAATTGATTTGGATTATGACTTGAGAAATTATATACTTTGCTCCAATTAGTACCATCCCCTAAACGATACACATATTCCTTTGATTCCTCAATCCCCTGAACTACAACTTTATTTGCAAAAAAATCATCATTTGCCTTGGATATTTCTCCATAAAAAGTTTTGGCCTTATTTATAGGGAATTCATCACTATCCATATCTGACTTTAACGCTATCTGCACAGCACTCTTTTTATCACCATCTTTACTATACCAATTATAATTTAGTTCTGTAGGATTTTTCCCAGGACTTAATGCTATATCCGTAACATCCTCACTATTTGTATAAGCTTTCACTTGTGGATATACCATTTTATTGTTTATATTTATTGTGATTAAAACCATAAATATAATTACTAGACTTATTATAGAAATCTTTTTGTAAGGTTTCATACTGACTCCCCCTTTGCTAGTTTTATTTTGTACAAATTCAAAAAACTTATACTAAATTTTTAGCAAAGTGACTTCTATTTATTCACCCATCTCTTGCAACTTACTTAATCTTTCCTAGCTTGTCCAATGGCCATATCCTAAATATAACTTTACCATCTACTTGTTTATAATCGATAAGTCCAAAACTTCTACTATCTCGACTTACCTGCCTGTTATCTCCTAATACAAATAACTTTCCATCTGGTACTTTTATAGGGAAACTTATGTCTTCTTTAAAAGTTTTACTTGTGACATAGCTTTCATTAATTTTTTTGCCATTCACATATACATATCCATCTATTAAATCAATTTTATCACCAGGTACCCCGATTACCCTTTTTACTAGTCTTGTATTTACACTTGAACTCAAATTTAGTTGGTTTTCAACATCCTCTTTAAATATATTTAATTCATCACCATAATTCCTTTTATACTTATCCTCTAAAAAAATAATTATATCTCCACTTTTAGGTCTACTAAAATTATAACTTACTTTTTCAATAATAAGTTTTTGTCCCTGATAAAGTGTATTTTCCATAGAACTCTGCCTAACCTCCACCGCAGCAAAAACCTTTGTGTCTACTACTACGGCTATTACAACTGCAAATAAAATTGATGCTGTCCATCCAGCAATCTCTCTGAGTATGATTTTTTTCTTCATTAAAAAACACTCCCATCAAATTTAATATATTTGGCTGCATTAATACCTGCAATATTTCCTTCTTTAGCAACGCTATCAGCAAATTCATTAATGTGTAGTGCATTTCCACATACAAAAATCCCACTAATATTTGTCTGCAAAGTTTCATCCACCTTAGTTTCATTGTTTTTTTTGCACATACTAACACCTAGCTTACTTATAATTTCAGTTTCCGGAATTAATTTTGATGCCAATATTAAATTATCACAAGCTATAAATTTCTCTGTACCTTCCTGTCTCCTGTGATTTATATCAACCTTTATAATAGTTACCCCAGTTATCCTCTTAATACCTTCAATTCCTATTATGTCATAACCAAGTTTAACTGGTATATCAAAAGGTTTTACCCAATTCATAAAGTTTTTTTCCAGTCCTAATATATGATTTTCAGGCTCTATTATAGCCTTTACATGGATTCCTTCAATCACTAATCTTCCAGCCATTATAAGTCCTAAATTATTTGAACCTAAAATTATAGCATTTTTGCCAGTTACATAACCTTCCACATTAACAAATCTCTGAACCGTCCCTGCTGTATATATTCCTGCACACTTATTTCTGTTTATATCCCCTTTTAAATTGCCGTTTTCTCTAGCTCCTGCTGCATATATCAAAGCTTTACCTCTTATTCTGAATACACCATCTATTCCATTCACTGCGGTGACTATATTATCTCTATCTATGTTTAAAACTGTAGTCTTAGTCTTATATCCAATATTTAAAGTTTTAACTATATCTATAAGTCTTTCTGCATATTCAGGTCCTGTGATATTTTCTTTAAAAGTATCCATTCCGAATCCATCATGAATACATTGATTTAGTATTCCACCCAAGTTGTCCTCTCTGTCTAGTATAATTAAATTATCAATACCTTCTTTTTTAGCCGCTATTGCTGCTGAAATGCCTGCTGGTCCCGCTCCAATAACAATAATATCATAAGTCTTCATAAATTTTCCTCCAGAATGCGTGATAATATAAAAATATATTTTAATCTTTAGCATAATTTGTTATTATACTCAATAAACCTACCTATTGATTTTAACATTTTAGATTTTAACATTCAACAAAAGGTATATTTATTATTTTTAATATGTTAGCATAATGTCATATATAAAAGATAATATTAATTGCAAGGAGTGGATTATATGGGAATGCTCTCAGTTTTGTTTGTTTTGATTGGATTATGTATTTTTGAAGTAGTATCTAGTATCGACAATGCTGTAATAAATGCAGAAGTACTTGGAACTATGTCGGAAAAAGGCAAGAAATTTTTTCTTGTTTATGGTCTAATATTCGCAGTATTCGTTGTACGTGGCCTACTACCTTGGCTTATAGTATGGCTTACTAATACTAGTCTTGGACCAATAGGTGCTCTTACAGCAACATTTTCAAATGATCCACACGTGCAGGAATCCATTGAAACTACTAAACCATTTCTTATGCTTGGTGGTGGGATATTTTTATTATTCTTATTTTTACATTGGCTATTTATGGAAGATAAAAAATTTGGGCTTTCAACTGAAAAATTTTTTCTAAAACACGGTGCTTGGTTTTATGCAGTAGCCTCCATAATTTTAGCTACAATTGTTGGGCTATCTTTAAAATACAATACAATGCTAGCTTTATCATCAGTAATAGGATCTTCCGCATTTTTTATAACTGATGGCTTCAAAAAAAATGCAGAATCTAATGAACATGAATTGTTAAATAATAAAAGTCATATGTCTGATATTAGTAAGATATTGTACTTAGAAATTATTGATGCAACTTTTTCCATTGATGGAGTTTTAGGTGCATTTGCTTTTACCATGTCAGTACCTCTAATAATACTTGGAAATGGACTTGGGGCCTTTGTAGTTAGACAACTTACATTAGGAAATATAGAAAATATCAAAAAATATGTATTCCTTAAAAATGGAGCAATGTATTCTATTTTATGTCTTGGCATTGTAATGATACTTCAAGGTTTTAGTATAGAAGTTCCACAGTTCATTTCACCACTAATAACAATATCTGTTATAGCATTTTTCTTTTGGAAATCAGTGCTTCATGAAAAAAAGTATAAATTAGAGTGACAAGTTTCTAGTTTTTTTGAATGGTAACATCAGTGTCATGTAATAAAAAACAAATAATCCATGTTGCTTTTTAGCAGCATGGATTACCATAGCAAAGAAAAAACTCTTTTCTTAAAATCCCATCAATTTCTTGTCACTTGTCACTTGTCACTTGTCACTTTTATATTAGGTTTCCCTCAGTACTTATTACAACTTCTCTATATGGCACGATAATTTCAGATTCCAGCATTGCTGATTTTACTGCAGAAACGATTCCACCGCAACATGGTACTTCCATTCTTACTACCGTTATACTTTTTATATCATTATTACTCAAAATATCTTTTAACTTTTCCTTGTAATAATTTACGTCATCTAATTTAGGACATCCTATAACTGTTATATGATCCTTTATAAAATCCTTATGAAAATCTGCGTAGGCATAAGCCGTACAATCTGCTGCTACTAACAGATTAGCCCCGTTTAAATATGGTGCTCTTGTATTTATTAAATTTAATTGAACAGGCCATTGCCTTAGTTCCGAGCTATTTTTTTCTTCACTCTTCACATCTATGCTTTTAATTGGTTTTTCTGCAATCTGTTGTTTCCTAACTATAGCCCTAGCTACTGTTCCTGGACATCCAGACGTCATAACATGTTTTCCCTGTAATTGATTTTCTTTTTCTGCCTTAAGATTTTCTACGGCCTCTATGCTGTACTCATTGGCATCTCTTTCAATTATTTCAATAGCTCCTTCAGGGCATCCTGGAAGACAATCGCCTAACCCGTCACAATAAATATCACTTATTAGCCTTGCTTTTCCTTCAACTATTTTAATTGCTCCTTCATGACAAGCCGTTACACATATTCCACATCCATTACATTTTTCTTCATGTATTTTAACAATTTCTCTTTTCATATTTTTGCCTCCGTTTTATATTAAGATATTTAATTTTTTATTTTCTTTCAGCTGCATTAATACGACATCACATTTTATCTTGCTTTCATGTTTTTATTATAGTAATATTTTAATATAAAGTCGGTAACTTGTGTTACCTTTTTTAAAATATTTTAAATTTGTACTAAATATTCACAATTGTTAAAAGGAAGTGAATAAGATGACTGGGATTTCCCCTGCACTAAAAGACTGTATAATATTCAAAAATTTCGATATAAATTCCATGGAAATTCTATTATCCAAAATTCATTACGAAATAAATTCCTATTCAAAAGATGAACTAATAGCTGCTGAAGGTGAAAATTGCTATAATTTAGGAATTATATTAGAAGGTTCCATTGAGATAAAAAAGCTTTTTGCATCTGGTAAAACTGTTACCATAGCAAAATTTTCACCTTCAGACATATTCGGAGAAGTTGTTATTTTTTCAGATATGAATAAATATCCTTCTACAATTATGGCTTCGGATAATTGTAAGATATTATTTATAAGCAAAAATGATATTATTAAACTTTGTAGCATTAGCACTATGATGTTAAATAATTTCATGGGGTTATTATCCAACAAAATTCTTATGCTTAATAAAAAACTAAAGAGCCTATCCTACGAAACTTTACGTGAGAAAATATCAAGTTTTTTACTTGAAAATTACTATATAAACAAAAATCTCATGTTTCAAATTAATTCTTCTAGAAAAGAAATGGCAGAGACCTTAGGTGTGCCCCGTCCGTCACTTTCAAGAGAACTTATGAACATGAGAAATGACAATCTTATAGATTTTCACAAAAATTCCTTTAAAATTTTAGATCTTAATAGTCTGGAAGACATGTTGTCAGAATAATAAGCATTGCACTTAGATGATATTTCACCGCATCTCAGTGCTAACTAAAAAAATTATGAAACTATTATTTAAGCTATTCAATCTTGAACAATATCCATTTACAATTACTTATTTCATACTTTAATTCAAATAGCTTATTTATACCACATATTATGCTTTGGCACCTAAATACCAACATATTATTTCCTGCTATATTTTCCTTAGTAATCTGCATAACCTTATCAACCTTTATCACTACATTTCTTTCATCTTCTGCAGAATACCTGAATCTTATGGGATGCAAATTCCCATTTTGATCACCCCAACTTATCATATCAACATACTTTGCTAATATCTTCATTAAATATTCACCACCACAGATTTTTTTGGAGTTAAAGCACGTGCTTGACTATTAAAAGTAACATTATACATCTAATGATAAACCTCTCCTTATAGCCTACTGGACATTTCCGCATATTCATCTTCTCCTACACCACCACTCATTGGCTTTAAACCAGATTGCAAAAACATGCCCCTTTGAACAGAATTTGAACCGTATTTCATCCTGATTTTATCAATAGCACTATCTAATGCTCTGTGTTTTTCCATATCTTTATTATCAAAGATGGATATCTGATAATTTTCATTTGAGCAGAGTTCTGATACTGATACTCCTAGAAGTCTCAGCTTTTCCCCTTTCCAAACTTCATCAAAAAGAGAATAGGTAGTTTTTACAATTTCATTTGTACAATCCGTTGCATGCATTAATTTGCGTTGCCTTGAATAACATGAGAAATCACTGTTTTTTATTTCAATAGATACCAGTGTGCAAAGATTTTGTGAATTTCTAAGTCTCATTCCAACAGTTTCACAAAGTGAAAGTAGTACCATATATGCAGTACTTCTATCACTGATGTCAAATGCCATTGTTGTTGAATTACCCATACTCTTCATGTCTGTAAGATTACCTGGTTTTACCTTTGAATTTTCTATTCCATTAGCATAGTTCCATATTAAATTACCATGGCTTTTAAACACAGTTTTTAAAATATTAATATCAAAGTTTGCAAGTTCACCTATAGTATTAATATTTAATTTATGAAGCTTAGGCTCTGTAGCCCTTCCTACCATAAATAAATCCCCCACAGGCAGTGTCCACATTTTTTTCTTTATCTCATTTTCAAAAAGGGTATGAACCTTGTCTGGTTTTTCGAAATCCGAAGCCATTTTTGCTAAGAGCTTGTTATGAGCTATTCCTATATTAACTGTAAATCCAAGTTCCCTATTTATCCGATCTTTTATATCATAGGCAAGTTTCATTGTATCTTTATAGATATTTTCCATATTGGAAAAATCCAAAAAACACTCATCAATGGAAAATCTCTGTATTACAGGTGTATACTCCTTTAAAATATTTAGCATAGCATTGCTACATCTTACATATAAATCATATTTAGGAGCCACAACCTTAAGTTTCGGACACTTTTGCCTTGCTGAAAACAAAGATTCTCCAGTTTTAATATTGTATTTTTTAGCTAACATAGATTTTGCTAAAACTATTCCATGACGACTTAATGGATCTCCTCCTATAACTGCTGCTATTTTTCTTATATCTACAGTTTCTCCGTGTTGAAGTGCATCTGCCGCAGTCCATGATAAAAAAGCTGAATTCACGTCGATGTGAAAAATTATTTTTTCCTTACACTTTCCCATATACAAACCTTCCATCTTCATATATTAAACCCTGTTGTTACATATTTTTATCCAATTAATTATATTATATACGAACATATGTTCTGTGTAAAGAGTTTTAATTTAAACTACAAAATTTTTATTTTTAATAATAATTATTATCCCTTGTAATCTCTATGTCAATTGTATAGAATTTATATAAAGAAGCTACAATATTTTATAACACGCATTATAAAAATAAATATATAAAGTTACCAGGAGGGATTTTTATGACAAAATTAGTTTTAATTAGACATGGTGAAAGTGAATGGAATAAAGAGAATAGATTCACCGGTTGGACAGATGTAGATTTATCTGAAAAAGGTCTGGAAGAAGCAAAACACGCAGGAAAGATATTAAAAAGCAATAACTATTTGTTTGATATTTCTTACACTTCAGTTTTAAAAAGGGCAATAAAAACGCTTTCTTCTATTTTAGAAGAATTAGATCTTTTATGGATACCTGTATATAAATCCTGGAAACTTAATGAAAGACATTATGGTGCACTTCAAGGTTTAAACAAAGCCGAAACCGCTAAAAAATATGGAGATGAGCAAGTTCACAAATGGAGACGATTTGTAGACGTAAGACCACCAGCATTAGAAAAAAGCGATGAGCGCTATGCAGGTAATGAAGCTAAATACCATGACTTAAAGGAAGATGAAATACCTGTTACTGAAAATCTTGATGATACTCAAAAAAGAGTAATTGAATACTGGCATGAGTTTATTGTTCCCGAAATAAAGCTGGGAAAAAAAATAATTATAGCTGCTCATGGAAATACATTAAGATCACTTGTAAGATATCTTGATAAAATTCCTGGAAATGGAATTGCAAATTTAAATATACCAACTGGTGTCCCTCTTGTTTATGAATTAAATGAAGATTTATCACCAATACGCCACTATTATTTAGGTATGGATGGCGAATTACCTGAAGAAATTATTTCTGCTGATATACCAAAAAAAGTGGAAGATTACAAAACTATTATTGAAAAATAGTGTAAATATTACTTTGATTTTAAATTTGTAGAAGAGGTATTACAGTAGAAACCAGACTCTACTGTAATACCTCTTCTTATGTTCATATTACTATTTTTCACCAAGGAAAAATAGTCTTAGCTTTTTACTTATAGCTTGCCTAGTTCGTTATCTAATTTATTGAAAATTGGGTATTGATCTTCAGCATGTAGTGAAACATCTAAAACATCATACAACTTCTCGAGTTGTTTTATTATCTGTTCTGTTCTCTCATCATTTTTTATTAATAAATACATTTGACTGGTGTTACTATCACCTATCTCTAAGCATATTATACCTTCTAAGTTAAAAGCCCTTCTTGAGAATAGTCCCACAATGTGAGACATAACTCCTGGATGATTGTTAACTATTAATTTTATTACATAGTTTTCTGTAATCATACTATTTCACCACCTACCATTTCAGAAATACCTGCTCCAGGCACTACCATTGGTACTACATTCTCAAATTCTTCAATTGGTATATTTATTAAATATGGTCCTTTTTCACTAAACATCTTCTTAAATGCTTCGAGTGGTCTCTCATCTTTTTTAATATTATACCCATTAATTCCAAATCCCTTTGCTATAACTGCAAAATCTGGACTTGTAGCAAATTTTGATGCCATATAATGCTCATGGTAAAACAATTGTTGTTGCTGTCTTACAAGACCCAAATGTCCATTGTTTAGTATTATTATTTTTACGTTCAGCTGCAAGTCTGCCAAAGTAGCAAGTTCTTGAATATTCATCAAAAACGATCCATCACCAGAAAAACAAATTATAGTTTTATCTTTATTTGCAATTGCTGCACCAATTGCTGCGGGAAGACCAAACCCCATAGTTCCAAGTCCACTAGATGTTAAAAGTGTTTTTGGGTGTTTAAATGGATATGTTTTTACAACCCACATCTGATGTTGCCCAACATCTGTGGTAATTAAAGCATCATCTGGAGCTAAATTACTTACCATTTTAATTATATTTATTGGATGAAATTCATCCTTATCCTTAGGCAAAGATATTGGCATTTTATTTTTTTTGTCTTGTATATGTGTTATCCAAGTTTTCCTGTCATTATTGTCAATGAAATCTATGATTTTTTCCATGACTTTGGCTATATCTGCACAAATTGATAGATTGGCTTTTTTTATTTTATCTATTTCTACATCATCTATGTCCACATGAATTATTTTAGCTTCAGGACAAAATTTATTTATATTTCCAACTGCTCTATCATCAAAACGAACTCCAAACGCAAGTATAAGATCTGCTTCATTTAAGAGTAAGTTAGTATATCTTTCACCATGCATTCCAAGCATTCCAATATAAAGAGTATCTTCTATTGGAAAAGTACCAAGGCCCATTATTGTTGTAACTACTGGTATATTATTTTTTTTTGCAAACTTATACAAAATTTCTGAAGAATCTGAATTTGTAATTCCACCACCAATATATAAAATTGGTTTATCTGAATCATTTATCATCTTTGCAGCTTCTTTAATTAACTCTTCATCAATAGTATTAACCTGGATTTCAGCATTAAGTTCAGGCCATTTTTCAAATTCTACCTCTTCTGTTTGCACATTTTTAGGGATATCAACTAAAACAGGTCCTTTTCTGCCTTCTTCTGCAATTTTAAAAGCTTCAGGAATAACATGAAAAAGTTCCTGGGCTGATCTCACAAAAAAATTATGTTTTGTTATTGGTACTGTTAGCCCATATGTGTCCACTTCTTGAAAAGAATCAGTTCCCACATAGTCATACGACACTTGACCTGTTATAGCAACTATTGGCACAGAATCAAGCTTTGCATCGGCAATTCCAGTTAAAAGATTTGTTGCTCCTGGACCGGATGTTGCAAAGCATACTGCTGCCTTCCCTGTTGACCGAGCTATCCCATGGGCAATAAACGCAGCACCTTGTTCATGTCTAGCTAATATGTGTTTTATCCCACTACTATACATTGCATCATAAAGTGGAAGATTTGTTCCACCGGGAATTCCAGCAATAACATCTATCCCTAATCTCTCTAAAAGTTTTATTGTGATTTCAGCCCCACTCAATCTCATTTAAAAACCCCCTATTTTTTCAAGATGTCTAATTTCATGATATATAAAATTCCCTCATCCCCAAATAAGGATGAAGGATATACATACTTCTATATTTCACTAACTTTAAATTTACTTATTTTTAACAAATTTTATTACGTAAAAGTATTGTTGTCAATGGTTTTTAGCTATTATTGTATTTTATATTTTATATAGGCGTTTTTTTCTTAATTCCATAAAATCACTCTATCAAAATTAACGATTTTAACTTCTCACTTGTCACTTTTATCCTGTCCTTCTATCCAATCCACAAATTGCCTAGCTGTTCTTGCTGAACGACCATTATACCAAAGTTCCCATTTTTTAGCTTCACTATGCAAAACGTCTCTATCAATATTCAGATTCCTTTTTGCTGCAATGCCGTCCACAATTTCCAAATATTTTTTCTGATCTGGTGAGGAGAATACAACGTTTATACCAAATCTATCTGCAAGAGATAGTTTTTCTTGAACGCTATCTCCAGAATGAACTTCTTCACCATTATTTCCTAACCTCTCACTAAAATATTCTTTTACCAGATGTCTTCTATTAGAAGTGGCATATATTAAAATATTTGAAGATTTGCTCTCAAGGCCTCCTTCTAGTATTGCCTTAAGTGCTGTGTAGCTCTCTTCATCATCGCCAAACACTAGGTCATCTACAAAAATTATAAACCTCTGTGTTCTATCCTTTAAATTTCTTATTATATCAGGAAAGTCTGTAAGATAAGCCTTTGGAACTTCAATCATTCTAAGTCCTTCTGTATAATATTTATTTAATATTGCTTTTACCGTTGATGATTTTCCGGTTCCTCTATCCCCATGTAAAAGCACATTATTTCCAGAATATCCATTTAGAAATTGCACTGTATTTTCTATAATTACAGATCTCTCTACCTCATATCCAATAAGATCTTCTATTTCAACTGAATCTGGCTTCTTTATTCCATTAAAGTAACCTTTTCCATTTGCACGCTCCCAAACAAAAGCCCTATACTCAGCAAATGCTCCATAACCATAGTTTTTATGGAAGACTTCAAGCTCCTCTGTAAATTCTGACCAACTACTTGCATCACATAATTTTTTCTTTATAATATTTATATGTTCTGGATAATCATCTGTATTACACTCTGCACATTTAGCAGTCCATTCAGGTAATTTTTGAATAATATATTTGAATTCATTTTCACTAAAATAGCTTAATAAGTAGTTTTTAATAGTCCTAGGATTAACTCTTGATACTAGCTGAAGATTTTCTAAATCTATATGTACTGCTTCTTTTATGAAATCTTTTTTATTACTTGGCTTATAGCTATTAAACCCCTTAGAAAATGAATTTTCATCAAATAAGATTTTATCTATAATATGTTCTTCTAAAGAGTTTGCCTCACTTTTAGCTAAATTATAAAAAAATTCATTATAAAGATCAAGGACTATAGATAACTGTTTCTCATCACCACTAATATAATCAAGTAATGCTTTAAGCTTTTTAATCACGGTATCCTCTAGTAAGTTTCTATAAATAGAAATTGTATTTAATGCTAGTTTAGAACTTTTAATTTCAAACATTCTTGTCCCCCAATTAATTTTTCATTTTATTGTGAAAAAGGTGATTTTATGAACTAACATTCGGATAACATTATAAAGTGAAACTTCCAACCTAGGTGGAGGTTTCACTCTAGCAATCTGAATGAAAAATAGATTAACGCACGAATTAGTTATTTTATTAAGATACTTTATCTATTTATCTTAATAAATTGAGTCTTAAAAGTCAACTTACTAAACCATATAAATGGAATTATATGATGGTAAAATTTTTAAAAGTATATTTTAATAACATTGAAAACTTTGAATATCCCTTAAATCAATTCCAAAGTATATCCATCTATGACCATTCCACTTATAACCTGATGCAGACTCTCTGCCTATATAGGTAAGCCAAGCCCAAAAGGATTTCCCTCTTCTAGGCCAAATATAAACATATCTATATATACAAGGTCTTAATGCACCTGGATCAACAGCTTTTAGATTTGCTTCACCATTCTTTTGTGATTTAACAGGTGCTTTTGTTGGTGGTGGTCCTGGAGGTGATCCTTGGTGTTGTCCTTGTGGTGGTCTTGGAGGCGATTGGTGATGTGATCCATGCTGCTGACTTCCAGGGTATACTGGATAGCCTGGGCCAGTCTGTCTACCCCTTTCACCCTCTTCAGAATAAGAATATCTATATGGGCAGAAAGGTGGAATCTCAAAATCGTCATATTGCTGTGAATCATAGTCATTGTAAAATTCGTCGCTGTTTTCATTGTATGTTCCTTCTGGCTCCTGATGTCTGTAGTAATTACAGTAATACATGGTTTTTCTCCTTTTTTTTGATCTCACTATAATATATGCAACTTATCAAATGTGGGTAACACAAAAAATATAGTTGTGACTAAATGTTTCACCTATCTTCTTTCACCGGCCTTAGTCAAAATAATATTTTTTAAAATTGCATACACTGGAACAACTGCAAATGCAGCAAAAGGCCCTAGCAGTGCTACTGCTAGTATCACCAAAATTATATCTGTCAAAGGATGTATATTCATACTCTTAGACATAACTATAGGCACCACAACTCTTCCTTTTAAGGTTTGAACAACTATAAACACAACCATAAGTTTTATAAGCATAGATATCCCCATGCTCACTGCAATAACTACTGGAATTATCATGGCTATAAAAAAACCTACAAACGGTATAAATGCTAAAATAAAAGTTATAGAGGCAAGCAAAATTGCATTTGGCATGCCTATTATTTTATATCCTAAAAAAATTAATAGTGCTAATGAAAATGCTACTTTAGCCTGACCTGTAACATAATGATTTAATATATCATCACTATCACTTAATATTTTTGATATTAATTTTTTATTACTATCTCTTGTGAAAGTCAATATCTTATCTTTAAATTTATGTCCATCACACAATAAGTAATATACCATTATTATTATTAACAGCACTGCAGAAAATGTATTCATAAAATACCCAATTACTCTTCTGCCTATTTTACCTATTCCCCCTATATAGCTCCTCACCATACTAGTTAATATACCATAAATTTCCTTTAAATCCATAAATTTATCTATCCATTTTATTGTTCCATCCACTTTATCTTTATCTCTCATTATTTCAATAAGTTGATTACTTATTTGGTAGAATTGTTCATATACATATCTCCAAAAATAAGCTCCAACACCACTTAATATAAATATAAAAATAATTAAAGTTAATAAACTGGATTTCCCGTAACTTATACCTTTATGAATAAAAATCAAGTTTAATGGTCTTATTATGTAATATATGAGAATAGACAAGAAAAATGGAATTATTACTGCCTTTCCTATAATTGAAGCAACCTTAGATAAAAATTTCATATTACTTAAAAATACAAACGTCAAAAGTACTAAGTTTATTATTAGTAAATAATGAATTGCTTTATTTTTCAATTTACCACATCCTAACATAAAAGCCACAAATTATTTGATTACAATTTCATTCAAACATATTTTAAGCATATTAGCTATATTTAATTCCTCTATTTATATTAATTTGTGAACTAGTTAGACTAAAAAAGAGTAGCACCATTTTCTGGTGCTACTCTAAACCCAATATTAATGCTGATATTCACATAGTAGTTCTTTAAATATTTTCACGTGAAGTTTTTCATCCAAAATAATTCTTTCTAAAAGATTTTGTATGCTACAATTTTTTATTTTTACGATGTGCTTTTCATACTGAAGTATTGCCTGGTATTCACTGTTTATTGCAAGCTTTAGCCTTTCTTCAGTACTACAACCATAAGGTACAAAACTACTGCACCAAGTTTCACCACAGCCACTAATAAATTTAGGTTTAACCCCCAAATCAACAATAACATCTCCAAGTAAAGCTAAGTGACACATTTCAACCTGGGCAATCCCTAAAAATACATCTTGAATACATTCATTACAAGTGACAAGATGAGCATAAATATATTGTGCGATGGCTGTATATTCGCTAACACAAGATGCGTAATTGTCTAAAAGTAAAGCAGCATAGCATTTATTTTTCCTATCAATACATACCTCAGGGTATGGTAAGTTTACCCTAAAACAGGATTTATCCATGTAGTTCATCTCCTTTGCATCTCTTGCAATATTATAATATTGCTATGCAAAGATAGAAGTACTTAACATTATCCTAGAAATTAAAAACATTTCACAAAAATCCAGTGTTTTCTTGTCACTATCCACTAAAAAGCACGTTTATATTGTTCTGGCAACTCAATATCTATATTTTTTGCCTTTGCTTTATTAAGTACCCAAAAAGGATTTCTTAGTAACTCTCTTCCTAAAGCAACTAAATCAGCTCTTCGGTTTGATAGTATCTCTTCTACCATATCTATTTCCGTTATTAATCCTACTGCTATAGTTGGGATATTACACTCCCTTTTTATAGTCTCTGCAAAATTTACCTGGTAACCTGGATAAAGATTTATATGTGCCGGAACAAGTCCACCGGAACTAACGTGTACAACGTCCACATATTCTTTCACGATATTTATAATTTGAACCATTTCTTTCGTTGACATTCCACCTTTTTTATAATCTTCAGTGGATACTCTTAAAGATATTGGTTTTCCTTTAGGCCAAACTTCCTTTACTGCCACAAGAATCTCCTTTAAAAATCTAGCTCTATTTTCTGTAGTTTTGCCGTACCCATCTTGTCTTAAATTAGAAAGTGGAGATAAAAATTGATCTATTAAATATCCGTGTGCAGCATGTATTTCTATGGCATCAAACCCTGCTTTATCTGCTCGAACTGCTGCCTCTTTAAACTTCAATATAATTTCCTTTATTTCAACTTTAGTAAGCTCTTTAGGTAGCTTATACTTTTCATCATAACTAACAGCACTAGGCGCTAAAGGTTGTCCAGAACTACCCAGGTATTTTCTACCTGCATGATTTAATTGTATTCCTATTTTAGCACCATATTTTTTCACACCTTGCACTAAAGTTTTTAAACCTTCTATATGTTTATCATCCCATATGCCTAAATCATTGTCACTAATTCTTCCATTAGGTGTTATTCCTGTTGATTCAACTATTATAAACCCAACTCCGCCTAAAGATCTTGTAGTATAATGATTAATGTGAAAATCATTTACATTGCCAGAATTATCTGCTGAATACATGCACATAGGTGGCATTACTATTCTATTTTTAAGTTTTAGTGATTTTATGCTATATTCTTCAAAAGTTTTCATATTTGAACCCTCCACATATATTATTTTTCTTGCTAATAATAATTATATTTCTTATAATATGATTTGCATAGTAACATAATTTTTTTATCTACTTGACGTTAAGTATAACACTTTATTCAATACGAGGAGATTTTACTAATGAAAAAATTTAAGAAGACCTATATAGAAATAACTAATGTTTGTAATTTAAATTGCGAATTTTGTCCCAGTTCAGAACGTAATCCTGAATTTATGAAAATTGAACTATTTGAAAAAATACTAAGTGAAATAAAAAATTATTCTGATCAAATATATTTTCATGTTAAAGGAGAACCTTGCATGCATCCGCTACTAGGTACATTCTTAGATATGGCATATGCTTATGGTTATAAAGTAAATATAACTACCAATGGCACACTTATAGAAAGTTCAAAGGAGCTAATGCTAAATAAACCTGCTTTAAGGCAAGTGAATTTTTCACTTCATAGCTTTGATGCAAACCTAAAAACCACCACTAAAGAAAAATATTTAGATGATATTTTAATCTTTGCAAAAGAAGCCTCAAAAAATACAAATATAATCTCTTCCCTTAGGTTATGGAATCTAAGTGAGGACAACAATATTAACCTTAGTGAAGAAACTAATAAGTACATTCTTAGACAAATAGAAGATACTTTTAATCTAGATTACAAGATAAAAGAAAAGCTAGGCATAGCTCGTGGCATAACCCTTGCTCCAAACATCTATCTAAATCAGTCATCACTTTTTAATTGGCCTGACATAAATGAAAGCGATGGAAATGTCTGTGGTTTTTGTTATGGGCTAAGGGATCAAGTTGCTATTCTAGTGGATGGCAGCGTAGTTCCTTGTTGTCTTGATGGTGAAGGCATAATTAATTTAGGTAATATACAACATAGTCACTTTGATGAAATTATAGAAAATAAGCGGTCAAATGCATTATATGATGGTTTTTCCAATAGAAATGTGGTTGAACCTCTATGTCAAAAGTGTGACTATAGACGAAAGTTCAACAAATAAACTAAAATATCCAGTTAAAAAAGCCTTAATAATTTCTTATTTGAGCTTTAAGAAATTATTAAGACATTAAAATTCAAAAATTATTTCACCCTATTCAAAATTTCCTGAGCACTAAGCTTTTCTTGCTCTCCGGTTTCCATATTTTTGAAAGTCAGAATTTCACTTTTAATTTCTTCTTCACCTATTATAACTATATAAGGAATTCCTGCATTATTTGCATAGGTAAGTTTTTTACCAAATTTATTCTTTTCAAGATAAACTTCAGAGTTAATACCTTCATTTCTTAATTTATTCATAATGGAGATGGCATAATCCATATTTTCATCCATTGGTACTACTAAAACCTTTGTTAATGTCGATGGTAATGTTTCTTCTTTTAGAATACCTATATCCTTAAGCTGAGAAAACAATCGCGTTATTCCTATAGACATTCCGACACCTTGAAGTTTTTCATTAGTATAATATTCAGCTAAGTTATCATAACGGCCACCTGAACATATTGATCCTATGCCTTTAAAATCCTCAAGTATTGTTTCGTAAACTGTACCTGTATAATAATCTAATCCTCTAGCTATCTTTAAATCTATAACATAGTTTTCTTCCGTAACTCCGTAGCATTCTAAGTAATGACTTACAATTTCAATTTCCTCCAGGCCTTCCTTAAAAGTTGGCTCTTCAATATTTAATGCTTTAAGCTCATTTAAAATTTTTGATTTGTCTCCAGATATACTTATAAAAGATATTATTTTATCCACAATATCTGCAAGAAGTCCAATAGTTATTAACTCTTTAGCCACTGCATCTTCGCCTATTTTATCCAATTTATCCACGATTCTTAATACATTTGTTGCATCTGTCACATTTAATGATTTGAAAAAACCATTTAAAATTTTTCTATTATTTATATGTATTTTAAATGCAGGTAATCCTATTTCTTTAAATATAGAACAGATTATACTTGGAAGTTCAGCATCATTTACAAGGCTTAGTTCTCCCTTTGAAATAACATCTATATCACATTGATAAAATTCACGATAACGTCCTTTTTGATTTCTTTCCCCTCTATACACTTTTCCAATCTGGTATCTTCTAAATGGGAAAACAAGATTTTCCATATGTTGTGATGCGTATCTAGCAAATGGAACCGTTAGATCAAACCTTAATGATATATCATTACTTCCTTTTGTAAATCTATAAATTTGTTTATCAGTTTCTTCGCTTCCTTTGGCAAGAAGTATTTCACTCTTTTCCATTACTGGCGTATCGATAGGTACGAATCCACCTTTTTCGTAATTGTTTTTTATGATATCCATAATTCTATTAAATTCTATTTGTTCTTTAGGCAATAATTCCATGAAACCTGATAATATTGATGGTTTGATAATTTTATTATTCATCTTTTTCTCCTCCTTAATACATAAAAAAGCCGTGCAGAATCATACCTGCACGGCTACCAATAATTTAATTAAAGCGCCATCACCATAGATACAATTCCAGTTAAACCAGACTGGTATCTATGGCTATTTTTACCCATGATACAAGTCCTAACAATGGTGATGGTAAGTTAATACTAGTACTTTAATTAAATTCCTCATATTTTTCTCCTAATTATACAAATTGACCTTTTTAAATTATACCATATTGAAATTAACCCTTCAAGTCTTATTAAATTATGCAGTTCTTCTTTTACCCGAAAGTTTTGTCTTTGTTTTTATTATTGCTTTTGCCTCTGGTCTCTTTATTATAAGAGCTATAGCAATTGAAATTATGCACATTACACCTATAATCATAAACGTTATTTTATATCCGCCTACCATACTTGCAATAATTGATCCTGACAAAGCTCCAAGTCCAAAACCTTGATATATTATTCCATAATTTTTACTGTGATTTTTAAGTCCAAAGAACTCTCCAACAATTGCTGGGAAAACAGTGATATTACCGCCAAAGCAAAATGCAATTCCGGCAACACATGCAAAGAATATTGCAAAATTCATATGAACTGTACTCATAATAATTACACTTGTAGCCATTACAATGAAGCCAAATATTACAACTTTAAGTCTACCAACTTTATCTGATAAAGTTCCTAAAATAATTCTTCCTGCAGTATTAGAAATTGCTACCATTGCTACTGCATTTGCAGCTACTAGTGGTGTAAGCCCTACGAGTTGTACCCCTATATCCTTAACAATTCCTATAAGATAAAGCCCACTCATACATGTGGTAAACATCATGATAAATAGCAAATATGATTCTTTTTTCTTTAACATTTGTCTTGGCGATAAGTCTTCTACCATAGATTTATTACTGGCAACTTCTTTCACGTCTGGTGCATCTTTTAGAAGTTGTGCACCACCAACTACCAATACAAATGCTATAATACCCCAGCATAAAAATGCTACTGTAACTCCTTTTGAACTCATTACACCTGAATTTATATATTTAAATATTAAGCTTCCAATACCATAGGATCCTACAGAAATTCCTGATATAAGACCTTTTTTCTCAGGGAACCATTTTATACAATTTGAGAGTGAAGTTATGTATGCTATTCCATCTGCAGCGCCCACAATCACACCAGCTGTTAAATAAAGCATTGCTAGCGAGTTTACTTTAGATGTTAATATAAGTCCACCGCCAAGTATTATGCCTGCAAAAGTTATAAGTTTTCTTATTCCAATTTTATCTTGAATTTTCCCTGCAAATAGAGTTGAAAATGCCAATGCAAAACTAGTAATTGAAAAAGTAACTGATACACTACTTAACTGCCAACCAAACTTATCAGCAAGAGGTTGATTAAATAAACTCCATGTGTAGATTGTTCCAAGTCCTATTTGAGTAACTATGGTACCTAATAATATTAAAAGTCTGTTCTGAGATGTTTTTTGAATTTTTAACATTACCCTCACTCCCCTTATATAAATGTTATAATATAAACCTTTTCATCTAGTTTTCTTTGTCTTGATGTAAGTATATATCTATATTTAAGGGAGATGTCTGTTTATGAGTGAGATGCTATTATAGTTACATAGGATGCATTTATATATTCATCAACTGCTTGAATTTTTTTACATTGCTTCTACTAACGGGGATTTCTTCTGGAATATCCTTAAGCCTTAAGTTATAAGTGTTATTAAACCAAGGTATTATTTCTTTTATTTTAGTAATATTTACAATATATGATCTATGACATTTAAAAAATATTTCCTTTGGCAGGGTATCATAAAATTCTGATATAGACATTTTCATCAGATATTCTTCATCTTTTGTTAGTACACTGGTTTCTCTCTCCTTTGCCTCACAATAATATATATCATCCACATTTGTAACTATTATTTTATCATTTTTAAACAGATTTATTCTATTTATAATTGCATGATTATTTCCATTTTTCGCATTATAACTAAGTTCAAGTTTTTTAAGCATTGATCTAATTCTTGATTCATCATATGGTTTTAATATATAGTCAAAGGCTTCTATTTCAAAAGCTTCAACAGCATGTTCTCTATATGCTGTTATAAAAACAATATATGGTTTTTCAGAAAATTGACTGATATTTTTTGCAATAACTACCCCATCTAAAGATCTTATATTAATATCTAAAAATATAACATCAACCTTGTTTTTTTGTATAAATTTTAATACATCTATTCCATCTTCAAATTCCCCAGCTATTTCTATATTACTGAAATTTTTGATAAAATATTTTAATTCTTCCCTAGCCAAAAATTCATCCTCAACTATTATACATTTCACTATCTCATCTCCTAATAAAAAATTCCATTTTTGTTCCTTTTTCTAATCTTTCTATATTTATTCCTTCACCATACATAAGTTTAAGCCTCAAATGAACATTGTATAAACCAATTTTATTTTCAGGCATATTTCCACTATAAACCTTATGAATTATTTCTTCACTTATACCAATTCCAGTATCCTCAATTATGATTTTTACGCTTTTATCCTCACAATTTTTCACACTTAGTTTTATTGTTCCTGCACCTTTTTCAGGAAGAATACCATGAATAATTGCATTTTCCACTATGGGTTGTATTATAAGACTAGGTACTTTTATATTTACATCATCAATTTCATAAATAAGATTAATCTTATCTCCAAACCTGGCTTTTTCTATTTCCACAAAATCCATAACCTGCTTAAGTTCTTTTTTTATATCAATTAACCCATCATTAATTTCAAGATTATACCTTAAATAGTTTGATAAATTTATAATAAGTTCCCTTGCCTTATCAGGATTTATTCTAATAAATGAAGTTATTGCATTTAGCGCATTAAACAAAAAGTGTGGATTTATTTGCCTCTGCAAGGCTCTAATTTCAGCCTTATTTGCGGTTTCCCGTATCTGTTCAATCTTAGACACTTCCATTAAAGTTGATATTATTTGTGATAAACCAGTTGAAAGTGCTTTAATTGAATAAGTTATTTTATTGGAATTTTTGTAATATATTTTCAGGGTACCGCTTACCCCATTTTTATCTTCAAAAGGTATTATTATTGCGGATTTTAAATTTCTGTGGTCATTTTTTGCATTGTCATTATTTATTAATATTTTATTATTTAAAATTGCGGCTTTAGTTGCTCCATTTATTTCTTTATCAGTAACATTATATATATCCTCATCAACTCCCACATAAGCAAGTACATGGATTTTATCAGTTATAGATACAGCATCTGCTTGCATATGTTCTTTAATTATAGTACATATCTTTCTTAAGGCTTCATTATTTATATCTCTAAAATAGGGCAATGTCTCATTGGCAATATCTAGTGCCAGCTTTGACTGCTGACCCGCTATCATTTCCTTTTCATCATCTACAAACTGCATTAAAAGTATAATAAAGCCTACATTTACTTCTCCCAGTATCATTGGAATTGCTATTTTTGAAACTATACTTAATCCAAGTGTATATGGTTTTGTCATTATTAATATAAGAACCATAGTTAATACTTCACAAACCATGCCAAGGAAAATTCCTGCTATGTATAAATATTTTCTTGAAATTTTTTTATTTATGTATCCTGATGATATTCCAGCTACTATACTTGTTATAAGACATGGAAGTGAGGTTACTCCATGAATATCTATTAAAAATCTATGACTACCTGCCACTAGTCCTGTTATTATTCCTACCTCGGGTCCAAATAATATACCACTGGATACTATCGTTATCGTCCTTATGTTTAATAAAGATCCATCTACTTTAATACCGGAATACGTTTCAAAAATAGCAAAAGCTGAAAATATAGTACATATAATTGCTATGTCTTTTTTTTCATATTTCTCCTTTTGAAATATTTCTCTAAAACCTTTTATTCTTGTGACTACAAATAGCATTACTAGTAGCCACATGGCTCTCTCCATGAGCATAGTTAACATATTAAAACTATACATTATCATAATTAAAATCCTCTCACCTCAAATTTAGCTTTTCACTTGTCATTTGTCACTTGTTCTATTCTACCCTTTTATCCAGTAATTTTCAAAAAAATACAAAAAAATATTTACTTGTGTTATAATTTTAGACTACAATACTGATGAGTAACATTATTGTAAAAGGAAATAGAATAGCATACTCACCGGTTATTTTCTCAAGATGCCTAAAGAAAGGTGTGACGTCAATGCTTAATTGCAAAATAGGATACGCTTGCAGTCCAATAAGTCTAAGATATAGAACCTCTAGAAGTACAATATTAAAAAATTTCACTGAAGAAAAATTTAATGAATGTGTAAACGAGAATTTAAAAGATTTAAAAAGTATTCTAGATTGGAATATAAAAAACAATATATACTTTTTTAGAATTAGTTCAGATATAATACCTTTTGGGGGCCATGAGGTAAATAATATAAAGTGGTGGGATACATTTAAATATGAGCTTGAAAACATAGGTAATTTCATAAATGAGAATGATATTAGAGTTTCTATGCATCCAGGTCAATATACAGTTTTAAATTCTACAAAAGAATCAGTAGTCACAAAAAGCATATTAGACCTAGAATACCATTGCAGATTTTTAGATGCTTTAAAGGTTGATTACACAAATAAAATAACACTTCATCTTGGTGGAGTTTATGGAGATAAACCTACCGCAGTCAAACGGTTTATTTCAGGTTTTAATAGATTATCTCCCTCACTAAAAAAACGGCTAGTTTTAGAAAATGATGATAAAAGTTACACTATAAAGGATGTTATAGCTCTTTGCAAAATCCTTAAAATACCCGCTATATTTGATAATCTGCATAATAAACTAAATCCCTGTGACCTCACTTTGGATGAAATTTTAAGTGAAGTAGCTTCAACCTGGACTGAAAATGATGGTGCCATAAAAATGCATTATTCAGAACAGGATGCTAATAAAAAAAACGGTTCTCATTCTAAATTTGTGATAACAAAAAATTTCATTGAATATCTAGGGCAAATCCAGCATTTAAAAGTTGATATAATGCTTGAAGTTAAAGATAAAGAATTATCTGCTTTAAAATGTGCGAATATCCTTAATCTGCATCCAAGTCCTTCAATAAAATATTCTCAGTGGGCAAAATACAAGTATTCTGTTATGGAAAAGAACTATACAAATTATAAGTACTGCAGTAAAATTGTAAATTCTCCTAATACTATGATTAATATTTATGAAGCCATAGATCAGGCACTACTTCTGCCTTTTAGCCAAGGAAATTTTATAAATACCGCTGAGCATGTATATGGTTATGTAAAAAAATATACTACGATGAAAGAAAAAGAGATTTTTTTCAATTTATTAGAGGAACCTTTACTGAATAAGGATAAAATTAAATTAGCACTTCAAAGATTATGTAAAAAGTATGGACAAAATTATATAAATGAATCTTATTATTTTATATATTGACACAAAAAAGTTATATTAGTATAATAGTAGGAATGTCACATATTTCTTAATAACAAAAGGGAGTAGTTTACTAGATATTGTCAACATATTGGCTTTAAGGCACTTGAAATAGAATAGACTAGTTTACAGTCTGTTGTTTTCGAAAGGTTCCTCATGCCTGGCAATATCCGCGAAAATGCGAAACGAGACTTTTGGCGTGTTTATTTTAACATGCTAGAGGTCTTTTATTTTTTTTTATGGAAGGAGAATTAACATGGCTATAAATATTTTAGTTATGCTTGCAGCTGCACTGATTATATATTTTAGCAGTGAGCTATTTGTAAATGGTGTTGAATGGGTTGGGAAAGCCTTTAATATTTCTCAAAATGCAGTAGGTACAGTTCTTGCAGCTTTTGGTACGGCTTTACCTGAAAGTATTGTGACCTTCATAGCTGTAGTATTTGGTACTACATCCAGTCAAAAAGATATTGGGGTTGGTGCAGCACTTGGGGGACCACTAGTTTTAAGTACGCTTGCCTATGCCATTGTTGGAATTAGTATAATATTATTCACTGGAAAGAGGACATCTGGCAGTTGCCTAAAGTTTAACAACAAAAAACTTGCTAGAGATCAAGTCTGGTTCATGGGAATTTTTGCTTTTAAAGTTTTTTTAGGTCTTGTAGCTTTTTCAATAAAACCATGGCTAGGTTTTCTGTTTTTAGGTGCCTATGCTCTTTATTTTTATAAAGAAATGAGTGCTGAGGTTGAGGAAACAACAGAGAAATTAGAACCTTTAAAACTATGTCCTAAAATCAAGACTCCCCCGAAATCAATGATATTAACTCAAACATTATTGGCACTTATATTCATATTTCTTGGATCACAATTATTTGTACATAATTTAGAATCTCTAAGTGTGGCACTTGGAATGCCTGCACATTTAGTTGCGCTACTACTAAGCCCTGTGGCAACAGAATTGCCTGAAATAGTTAATGCAGTTATATGGGTAAGACAAGGTAAAGAAAAACTTGCTCTTGCAAACATAAGTGGATCCATGATGATTCAAGCTACAATACCAAGTGCATTAGGTATTATATTTACGCCTTGGTTATTTGATACATCACTTATTATTTCAGCCATAATAACCTTTATTGCTATTATAGCTATATGGCTTAATTTAAAAAACCATTGTATATCTGCCAAAAGATTATCTATGAACGCTATATTTTATGTTATTTTCATAGCCTGTATAATCTTTATAAACATATAAACAGACCATAGTTTTATTGGTTATAAAAGAATAAAACAAATACATTATAAATGGATTTGTTTTATTTTCATGTTTTTTATCATAGAACGCCCTTTATTTTTCGTAAAATTGATCCGGATATCAAAGGCATTATCGCCAAAAATATCAAATAAAATTTTAGTGTGGAGGGGTTCTTAAAAAATAATAACAATAATATCAACATACTTACACTAATAGCTCTTCCTCCATTTAATACCATATCCCTATTTATCATATATTCAATTCTTTTGCCTTTTTCCTCCTCTCCATCTATAACATTAAAGGTTGCTGAAGATAACTGCACCATAAAAAATGGAAGACAAAACGCATCAATTATAGCATATACTAATAATGTGTTAAAGCTTATATTTATAACTAGTGGCCAAACTGCAAAAAATGATCCTATAATTCCAAACAATATTGATTTTCGTCTATTTGGAGGCTTTATTATCTTTTGAACAAGCACATATGAAATCGAAGTAATTAGTGCTGCAACTAACGCAATTATTCCTAGGGTAAGCTCTTTTTTTAATGTTTGAATTGCCAATATATTTATAAGAAAAACCATTACTGAATCTCTAAATCCCCAGAAAAACGTTGCCCTTCTAATAGTTTTCCATCCTTCACCATTACTTCCAAATGCCTTTTTAAAGTCAACTGAACCAGAATAATCACCACATTTAAAAACTGTACTAATTAATACAAGTACAATAAATATAATACAGGTAGAGGTGAACACTATTCTATATCCTGTGAGTCCACTAAATCTGCTGATTGTAAACCCAGCACTTATTGGTCCCACAATTGCCGCAAGCCCAGAGAGCCCTCCATTTAGTCCATTAAAAGTATCTCTGTTGTTAGTGCTAGTAAAATCACAGCATAAAACGTTAAATGGTAGCCAATAAAAACCAGCAGCTATTCCATCTATAAGCCCAAGTCCATATATATATGCAGTTCCTTTGTTACCTATATATAATATTAGAGCAAAAAAAAGTGCGTAGATGACTAATCCTAATCTTAAAGACCATATACCATTTTTCTTTTTTGATAATATTGCAGCCACTATAAATGTGATTGGAGTAGTAATATTAATTATTAAATTATATATGGCTATTACCATAAAATTATTGGTTTCTCGCCAAAAAAATACATTGATAAATATATTAGATAATCCCATAGAAAAAGCGAATAAAGCACTTACGAGTAATAAAACTTTAGCATTTTTGCACATATTAGTTCCCCTTAACTTAATTAATAAAGCATCTATAGGAAAATGGACTAGCACTCTGACTAGCTATTTTTTTAAGATGCTTAAATCTATTATGTGCATTATTATTCTTTAAATTCTTTATTTCTTTATAATTTTTTTCCACTAGTGTATACTATAAATAAAAAAGGGTGATAATGTATATGAACTTAGATGAGATAAGAAAATTTTGTAGCACAAAAAAAGGAGTAAGTGAAAAATTTCCTTTTGATGAAGATACTTTAGTCATATATGTAGGTTCTAAAATGTTTTTACTTACGAGCATTAGAAATACCATTCTAAAAATAAGTTTAAAATGTGATCCAATCATGTCAATAGATCTTCGGCGAGACTACAAATCTATAGAGCCAGGGTATCATCTTAATAAAAAACATTGGAATTCAATAACCCTAGGCGAAGAAATTTCAGATGACCAAATAAAATTTTTTATAAATATGTCCTATAATCTAGTATTTAATAATTTAAAGAAAAGCGAACAGATATCTATAAGTGCGTAGATGTTATTTAATACACAACAAATGATTTCCTAATAAATGGAACTATTTAAAATACTTAAAGTTTTTAATAGTTTCATTTAAATCATTTCCATCTTCAAAAATATTTAGAGTCTTTGCTATTTCTATGGCGAAGTCCACATATCCATGGGGTCTAGCTGTAATTATATTTTCATCTCTCACCACATTAGAATTTATTAAAATAGCGTTTGATAATGGTGAAATTTCTTGGAGATTAAATGAAGATGTATATTTTTTATTATCCAATATATGTGTGTTTGCTAAATGGATTGTTCCAGAGCAAATAGATGCTATTGGAGTTTTCCTACCATTTAATTCAATCAATATTTCCCTTAGTTTAGTGCATTTAAATACCTCATCAGGATTTCCTCCGGGAATAATCAATATCTCTACATCACTTAAGTTTAGGTCATTTATACTTATATTAGGCTTAATTTGGAATCCTTCAAAAGAAGTAATCATTTTATCATTCATTCCTACTGAAACTATTTCTCCCTTTGTTTTTATAAAATAATTAGCCAAAATAATTTCGAATTCAGTAAATCCATCATAAATAAAAACATGTGCTTTCATTATTACTCCCCCATTTTAAAAAAAATTTATTATATGTTTTTTAAGCTTAATCTCACAATTACACATTGCCTATAGATAATATTATCATAATTAGCCATGTTTCATCATAATATTTGTAAATAAATTTAAATTTTATCTATACCCGATACTATACCTTTCTAACCAATAATATAACTATTAAGTAAATATGATATAATTACCATTAGTTAGGGCATATTCACAAATTATTATGAACATGATAATGGAGGGATTAAAATGCATATAGATTATTTATGTAATCATCCAGAGTATATTAACACAGTAGCAAATTGGATTTATAGCGAGTTTGTTGTGAAATCAAAGGGTACTATAAGTTTTGATGAAGTCGCTAAGTATTGGGAAAAAACTCAATTAAAGTCTTTTCCAATAACGCTTATTGCTTTAATAGATAGTGAATGTGTGGGAACAGTTTCTATATTTGAAAACGACTTAAAAACTCAAACTTCATTAACTCCTTGGCTCGCGTCGCTGTATATAAATCCTTTCTTTAGGGGTAGAGGAATAGCAAAGGGATTAATTGGTAAAGTTCAACAAATTGTAAAAGAGTTGGGGTTTAAAGAATTATATCTGAGAACTGAGTATACCTCTGAATATTACAGAATGTTAGGGTGGAAGTTCGTTTATAGAACACATGATGAAAAAAATCAGGAAACAGAAGTTTTTAAAATGTTAATTGATAGTTAAAAGTATAGAATAGAATTAATTTGGTTTTCTTTTATGATAGAGAAACAGTAAATTATTTCGAAGCAAGGATTTAAGCGTAAGTTACGATAGTTAGTATCATTTTGTTTATGAGAGGAGGAGTTAACTTTTATATTAAACCGTTGTTTGAAAATGAAAATACTTAATGATAAACTTATCTTGGAGGTTAATGATGAATCACTTAGGGACTTTACAAATAGAAACAGATAGATTAAAATTACGTAAATTTAATAAATCAGATTCACAAGCGTTGTTTAGCAATTGGGGAAACGATATGGAGGTAACAAAATTCTTAACCTGGTCACCTATTATGTCTGTAGAAACAGCCGATAGTATATTGATAAACTGGACTGATAGTTATTCTGATGATAAATTTTACCAATGGGCAATTGTATTAAAAGAAAATGGAAATGAACCTATTGGTACTATTAATGTTGTTCATATGAATGAAGACATTGATATGGTACACATTGGTTACTGTATCGGAAGAAAATGGTGGCACAAAGGTATAACCTCTGAAGCTTTTAATGGAATTATTCCATTTTTAATTGAAAGACTCGGAGTTAAACGTATTGAATCTCGACATGACCCTAGAAATACAAATTCAGGTAAAGTTATGTTGAAATGTGGTCTGCACTATGAGGGGACATTACGTAACGCTGACATCAATAATCAAGGAATTTGTGATGCTTCTATGTATGCACTTTTGAGTGAAGATTATTACAATTCAAAAGGGAAAGCAATTAGCTTTGCCTAAACAGCCCTACTTGCCTCACCTATATTTTAACCTTCTAACTTTTAACTTTTAAAATTATATTTTACATTTGGGGGAATGACAAAATGAAAAAAACTATAATAATTATCTTTTTAGCTCTAGCTTTAGGTTTTGCTGGATGTCAAAATAATACTAAAAAAGCCGTAAATAATCAAACAATCCCAACATCAAATAAGTCAAATGCTACAGAACAAACTACTTCAAATAATCAAGAAAAATCTAATACTAATAATCAATCCAGTTCTAATACTAATACTAATACTAATACTAATACTAATACTGGTTCTAATACTGGTTCTAATACTAATACCAAAAGTAATAATTTTAATCAAGAGAGTAAAAAATATGAGTATAAAGCTAAACTTGATAAAATTGAATTAGGGTTTAAGGGATATAATGATGCTTCTGCAACTACTAATGGTATGTTTCAAGAGGACTGTAAAGAATATAACCAATGGAATGATGCATTAAATGAAATCTATGGTGTTCTAAAAGTCCAGTTATCTGCAAGTGACATGAAAGAATTGAAAAGCGAAGAGATTCAGTGGATAAAAGATAGAGATACTAAAGCTAAAAATGATGCATCAGAAATGTCCGGTGGTTCTATGGAAAAAGTTTTATACGAGGGATCTTTGGCAAAGTCAACAAAAGATAGATGTTACTTATTGGTGAATAAATATATGAAATGATGGAATTGACCTTCTAAAAATATTATAACTATAGATAACTAGCATAAATTGTTTCATATTTGAAATCTTATAGATCTAAAATTAATTAAAACACCGTATTATTCAAAACTTTGAATCTTATGGTGTTTTTTGCACCACATTCAAGAATAGTGTATAAAAAATGGTAATGCAAGTAGCTTTGCCTAAACAACCCACTTGCATTCCCCTAATGTTTTAGCTTGTCACTTGTGAATCTGTGTCTTTAGTATCATTTTTCTTCTCTTTATTACTACCTTTATCTGCTGATTTCTTTAATAAATCCATTATGTTCACACCGGTTAATGCTTCAACGGTTTCAGGTAATTGTGCCATAATATCAGTTACATAACCAGTAACCTTAGCAGCACCTTTTCCTTGTCCTGTTCCCGAACCATTGTCAACAATAACAATTTTTTCAGTTTTAGATAAAGGTTCAGAAATAGCTTTTGCGATTTCTGGAAGTTTTTCTATAATCATTTGAGTCATAGCTGCATCATTGTATTGCTTGTACGCTTCAGCTTTTTTCATCATAGCCTCAGCTTCAGCTTTTCCTTTTTCTCTAATTATATCAACTTCTGCCATACCTTGAAGTCTTAATGCTTCAGACTTTGCTTTACCTTGAAGTTCTATAAGTCTTGCCCCTGCTTCAGCATCTGCAATTTGTGTATATTTCACTGCATCTGCAATTCTACCCTGTTTGTAGTTATCTGCTTCTGCTTCTTTTCGAACTGTACCTTCCAATTCTTTTTCTTTTCTTAAGGCTTCTTTTTCGGCAATTTCTATTTCTTTTTCTTTTCTTGTAATTTCAATTTGTAGTGTAGCTTCTGTAAGTTCTTTTTCTTTTTCTTTTCTTGTTATTTGAACTTGAACCTCAGTTTCTGTAACTTCCTTTTTAGCTTTATTAGCTTCAATTTCATAAGCTAGATCTGCTGTAGCCTTAGCCTTTTGTTGTTCTAGTCTATATCCTTGTACCTTTAATTCTTTGTCTTTTTCAGATTCAGAAATTTGAGTTTCTGATAAAAGCTTAGCAGCCTCACCTAATCTAACTGCTTCAGCTGTTTTAATTTTTGTTTCCTTTGCAGCTTCTGCCTCTGCGATAAATGCATCTCTTTTTACTGCGGCTATTCTAGGTTTACCAAGTGCTTCTAAGTATCCATTTCTATCTGAAATATCCTTAATAGTTAGAACTTTAAGTTCTAGACCTAGTTGTCCTAAATCTACTGCTGCAACTTCTTGAACATGCGAAGCAAAAGTCTCTCTATCTTTATAAATTTCCTCTATGGTCATTTTAGATACGATTTCTCTTAGCTTTCCTTCAAGAACGTTTTTAGTTGTATGTTGAATAACTTCAAGTGTATGTTGCATACCATTTGAGGTATTAAATTGTTCTGCAGCTGATAAAATAGAATCAGTATCAGATTTAACCTTAACTACTGCTACTCCATCTGCAGTTATTCCAACACCTTGTCCTGTTAAAGCACCATCAATACGAATTTCTATCTCCATATTTTCTAAAGAAAGCCTATCAGTTCTTTCTAGTAATGGAACTACAAAACCACCACCACCAGTGATAACTCTTTTTTTAAGACCTGTAACAATCATAGCCTTATCCTGAGGCACCCTTTTCCACATTGAAAAGACCCCAATAAACAATAATATAATAACTCCCACAATAATAGCTGGTACAATTAATGTTGACACGTTTAATACCATATTCCCACTCCTCATAATCCTTAAATTCCGTTAGTTATCTAACGGTTCAACATAAAAAATTTTATCCTTAATCAAATATATTAATACTTTTTCTCCCTGCTCTACTGACTTTTTGGATACATGCTGTGCTGGTGCATTGTATTTAGTTCCATTAACAACATAACCTATTGTACCAAATCCATTTTCCATTATTTTAGATATGACAACAGCCTGCATTCCTATAAGTTTATCTTGATAAACTGCACTTGTATTTTGTGCCTTACTTAAAGGTACAATTACAAATCTAAATATTGAAAATGATATAACAAGTCCAACTAAAAATGCCACGATAAATGTAATTATTGGATTTATTCCATGACTAGTTCCAATAATACCTATACCTCCAAACACTGTAACAAAGGACACTATAGTTATAGGTTTTAATGGAGAAATACTACCTCCATCACCTCCGCCATGACCACTTCCAATTCCACCATCAATATGTGCTGTAAGGTCACCTCCAATATGAATAATGTCAAAAAAACCTCCAAGTAAAAATGTGATAACAGTATAAATAACACCTACCAAAAATAAAATAATATATGCATGCTCCATAATTTAATCCCCCTCACCTCCTTATTCATCCATAAAATATACATTAAGCGGTATTAATTAACTTTTTATGTGATATTTCTTATTATAGCATATGTTCCATTTTTATCAATATATTTTAAACATATTTTAATTAAATTTTTCGACATAATATTCCAAATACTACTTATAAAAATTCATTTTTTCACCTACTCACATTATACATATATTCTTCATATTATGTATGACAAAGGAGGTAATAATTATGCAAAATAATTATTATGAAAAAACTAAAGTTCCTACTATCCTAAGTACAGAAACTCAAATAGGTTTAGTTAGGGACTCCAGCAATCCTTTATATAAAATTCCTATATTTCTAAGTTATGCTACTCCTTATAACAAAGTGCAAATGCTTTTTCTAAATAGAATTATAGAAAATGTAAAATCGAACCTGCTTTTTCCCCGTACTCTCGGTGGTACTGATCAATATACAGAAACAAATATGATCTCTATTCGCCGTATGATACTAAGTACTTTTGGGATGATGTCTGTGGCCTTCCATCGTGTTTATATTAAGGAAGCTATTTCAAGAAAGTATTCGCCAGCCCAGCATTCTTTTAAGGATTTTTGGCTGAGTAGCCCTTACCTTCAAATTGAACCTTCAATGGCTTTTCAACACGGCTTACCACTTATGCTTATGATGGAAAAAGGCAAAAATCAAGATGTAACCCAAAATTCAATATTTGGAGGAATTTATGCCCCGAACTCTATGCCCTTAAATATAATAATATTTGACCTAACAAATGAAGATACAATAAACGACTTTTTTGCATCTGCTTTTTGGAATGAAGCCTTCATGAATTGGGTTGGACAAGTTAGAAATGCCTATGCAATTAAAACTGAACCAGACTTTAAATATGAATGCTAGCGTAAAAACTTTGCATCTAATGCTTATAGACTAGCATTTTAGTACAAGTCTAAAGAGTAAAATACTTTATAAAATATAATTAAATTTACTCTTTGGATTTGTATCTTATAAAAAGTAAAATTGCATAATCTTGTTTATCATATTATAATTGACTTAAAAAACATGTTAAAACATATGGAGGGAATTTTTGTCATGAAATTTAAAAATGTAATTTCATTAATTATAGTAACTTTTTTATGCTTTTTTTTATCAGCTTGCACAGATTCTAAGTCTATCACCCCTAATCCAATTAGCAAATACAGTGGTAACACACAAAATCAAACTAATGAATCGGTGCCTACAGATGCTGAACCAGATACGCCTAAGTTAACTAATAACAACGCTGCTGATGTTCCAATACAACAAATATATATAAATGAACAAGAAGCATCAAACTTTCAATTACATATGTCCAGCATAGATGATTCATTAAAAAACGTTGGCCATGAAAATCAAAATACAAGTGATGATAGCAATTAAAGGATAGGTGAAATCAATGAAATCAATAAAATCACCCGCAGTTTTGTTAATGGCATTAGTTTTAGTCATGACATTTTCAGTAATTTCATATGCTGTGACTGATAAAATAAACCCACCTGGAAAAGATATGAAAGACAAAGCTAATTTCAGTAAAAAACAAAACAATACATCTCAAAACCAAGCACCTAATAATGTAGCTAATATTCCAGATGCACAAATATTAATTGAAATAACCGATATAAAAAAACAAACAGCTGTGATTATAACTTCAGATAATAACAATATGCAGAAAATCAACATACAAAAATCCCAAGTAGATAATTACATAGATTACATAAAAAAAGGCTCTATTGTCTATAGTGATGATCAATTATCACAAATAAATACCTTATTATCTACTCTAACTTCAGATTCTCAAACTGTAAGAAGTGACACTAGTATTATTAATTCAGACAT
>Ga0255362_1000045_pt1 | contig 34630 bp, 33 predicted proteins | sample GFST75r2metaG_FD_186000 | JGI IMG/M metagenome (GOLD analysis project Ga0255362, IMG submission 186000)
GTACAAGGGTGATTTACTAGTAATTCAATATCTTGGGGATTCAAAAGCTACATATAATTCATCAAATGCGGATTTGTTTGAATTAATGGTTACAAATGATGATAGTCGTAATAGTCAATTACTACAAAGCATTAAAAATAAAAAGGATGCCATTGAAAAAAGCATAGCCCAGTATGATACCATAACACCAGATTCTTTTGAGGTTACTAATGAAAAATTGTTAAAAGGCAATATGGCAATTTCAGCAAATGTAAAAACATCTATTTTGACTTTAGCAGCTGCTAATAAAAATGATGAAGCCTATGCACAATATATAAAGGATTTAAGTCCTGTAAATCAAAAGATAGAAAAAAATCTTTCGGATTTAATAAATTATAATGTTAAGACTGCGGCTCAAGCTAATCAGCAAAATTTAGTTGCTTCCACAAATGCTAAGACTATAATTTTAATAATAATAATAATAGCTATAATTTCTTCAATACTTATATCTTTATTTGTAATAAGATTAATTGTTTTACCTGTAATAGCTATGGAAAAGTATATAGAAAAAATATCTTCTGGAGATTTAAGTAAGGAAACTCTTAATAAAGCAAGAACTGCAAGATTATATAACGATGAAATAGGAAAACTTGGGAACTCAATAATTGCTATGCGTGAAAATTTGTGGGGGCTTTTATCTAAGGTATCAGATGCATCTGAGCAGATAGCTGCCTCATCACAGGAGCTTAATGCTAACGCAGAAGAATCTTCAAAGGGCGTAGAGGAGACTGCAAAATCAATTTCTACTATTGCATATGGGGCAGAAAATCAAGTTAATAATGTTGTGGATACTTCTAAAGTAATTAAAGAGATGTCTGTGAGCATAAATCAAACAAATGAAAATATAAATCAAACAGTAATGGTAGCAGGAAAAACTCTTGAAGCCACTAAAGGTGGAGAAAAGGCAATTAATAAAACAAAAGAACAAATGAATAATATTCAAGGTACAGTAAGTGCAATTGATGGTGTAGTAAAAAAACTAGGCGAAAGGTCACTGAAAATTGGTGAGATTGTAGAGACTATATCAAGTATAGCGCAGCAAACCAATTTATTAGCACTAAATGCAGCTATTGAAGCAGCTAGAGCTGGAGAGCAAGGAAAAGGGTTTTCAGTTGTAGCAGAAGAAGTTAGAAAGCTTGCAGAAGGTTCTAGAAAAGCAACAGAAAAAATATCAGGATTAATCGGGGAAATTCAAAATGATACAAATAATGCTGTTTCATCAATGTTAGAAGGAACTAATCAAGTAAAAACTGGCATGGATGTTGTAGATGAAGCAGGAAAGGCATTTGAAGATATCGTATCCTTAGTAAAAAAAATCACAAATCAAATACAAGATGCATCAAAAGCATCACAAAATATATCAACCGGAAGTGAAAAGGTTGTAACTTCCATGGATAAAGTTGATGATATAAGCAAAGATGTATCAACTCAATCACAGACCATTGCAGCTAGTATAGAAGAACAGACCGCAGCAATGCATGAAATAGCAACTGCATCTGAGGCTCTTGCCAAAATAGGAGAAAACTTAATGATTGAGGTTTCAAAGTTTAAATTATAGGATGAAAAATAGGCTATTTCAAAATGATGAAAAGATCATTTTAGGATAGCTATTTTTTTGATTAATTAAAGAGAGAGATATAAGGACAAAATATGACAATAAAGTATGGATTAAATGTGGAATTAAATTGTTTTATAACAAAATATTAAATTTAATATGAATTGCTACTATAAAATGGTACAATGAAAGTGTATAGTTAAAAAATATATTAAATAAAACAATAATATATTATAAAAAATGTAGACGAAGGAGTTTTATGAAAAAAAAGATAAGGTTATTTTTGTTTTTAGCGACTTTTTTCATGTTATTTACATATACAAGTCATGTTCAAGCTGCTATTTTACCACAATCTGCTACAGTTATTGATGGACCAACTAGTAATCAAGGAATAACTAGCGGCAGAGTTATTAATATTAGAGGATGGGCAGTTAACAAATCAGGAATAAAAAATGTACAAGTTATTATTGACGGAAATTTTTTAATTGGAGCACAATATAATATAAGTAGACCTGACGTAAATTCTGCTATTCCTGGTTATCCAAGTGGTAATAATTCAGGATACATAAGTTCAATAGTAGCACCCTCAACACTTGGGATACATACGATTACTATTAAGGCTACCGGAAATGACGGATCAACGGGTAGTTCAAATGTTAAAATTAATGTTTTATCAAAAACAGCTACAAATCAATCAATAAATACGCTTATAGGTACAAGCAATCAAATTGTAGCTTATGCTGAGAAATTTTTAGGGGTTCCGTATGTTTATGGTGGAGCAACGCCTGCTGGATTTGATTGTTCTGGGCTTATTCAGTATGTATACGCTCATAATGGTTCATATGAAATCCAACTTCCAAGGACAACCTATTCTCAAATTAAGGTTGGAACTCCAATAGCTAAACCGAATTTACAACCGGGTGACTTGGTGTTTTTTGGTAGTTTATCATCACCATATCATGCTGGTATATATATAGGTTCAAATCAGTTTATAGAAGCACCGCATACAGGTGCTAATGTGAGGACTGCTACATTAAGTACTAGAACAGATTATTGTGGTGCAAGAAGAATAATTAAATAGTTATAAGAAATTTACAAGGTAAAAGCATTTATAATTATTGAGAATGCTGGGTAGCATAGGTGTGATATATAAATAAATCACTTATGCTACCCTTTTGTGGTTTTAGTAATCTCAAAAAAACATGGATTAAAGTGCTTAGTAGGTTAAGAAAGGCTATTAATTTTCATTATGGGGTATAATAGACTTATAAATAAAAAGTATATTATAACAAGAACATGGGCGGTGATTTCATGGATTTTAATCATGAAGCCTGCTAAGGAGGAAATTTATGAAAATAAAAGATAAGTATATTTTTTTAGCATATGGGGACTCCATTACCAAGGGAATTGTTTATGATAATGAAAGATCTAGATATTCAATTTTAAAAGAAAACTTCACAAATATCATTGAAAACAACATAAAAGGATCAGTATATAATGCGGGGAAATTTGGAAATACCATTAGAAGAGGCATGAGCAAAATGTATAATGATGTTATCAAAAAATCCCCTGATATAGTTTTAATAGAGTTTGGAGGTAATGATTGTGACTATAAATGGGATGATATAGCTAAAAATTCTCATGTGGAATATGAACCCAATACTGATATAACAACTTTCCGTGAAACATTACTTAAGATGATAGAAACATTAAAAGATAATCAAATATTTCCTATACTTATGACCTTACCACCGTTAGACCCTTTAAAATATTTCAAATGGATTACTAAGGGTGATTCTTTTGCAGAGCAAAATATTTTACATTGGTTAGGTACGAAGGAGAGACTTTTTACTTGGCATAATTCGTATAGTAAAATGATTGCTAATGTAGCTAAGGAAACCAATACTGCATTAATAGATGTAAGAACAGAATTTTTAAAATACAGTGATTATACAAGGCTTTTATGCAAAGATGGCATACATCCGAATATTAATGGTCAATCATTGATAGCAAATGTCATATTAAAATTTATTAAAGAAAATTATAATTTTTTGCTTCAGAATTAGAGATGGAAACAATGCACGTTATCTATAAAATTTTTTTAATAGGCAGCTGTGAGGCTGCCTATTTTGAATCTTAAAAATCAACAATATTTCATGACAGTTTTTAAATTATGTGTAGATAAATGAATAACCAATTAACAAACTATAATTATTTTGCTGAAGAATAATTATAGTTTGACGAGCCATTGCTATCCCAGGTACTCGCTTGATTCTTGAATGACATGTTTAAGGCATAGCTTCCAGTTGGTATAGTAATTGTAGCCAACCATCTCCCGTCAGATTGCTTAGTCATCACTACATCTGTAGGCGAGATGTAGCCATTATATCCCCAATGTAATGTAATAGCAGTGGCACTGGAAGCCAAAGTTCCATTATAATATACTGACACGGATTTAGTAGCAACTGGTGCTGGACTTACTTGCACTGGTACAGAGCCTGACCAGACTTGTAAGTGCCAATCTTGACTGCCGTTACTATCCCAACTACTTCCATCAGTAAAATCAAAATCTAACTTTGTAGCCGTAGTAGGAATTGTTACAGTAGCGGCCCAAAAACCATCTGAGCGTTTAGTCATTGTTACATTAGTTACACTTGTCCAGCTATTATATCCCCAATGTAAAGATACACTGCTTGAACCATCTAAAGATCCGTTATAATATACAGTAAAGCTAGTACCTTGTAATAGTTTACTGCTATCATAGTCCACTTTATAACCAGAATGTGGACTATAAGTAGTAGCTGTACTTATAACATAGGCATCTGTATATACTGGTGAGGAAACTCCATTTGAATCTATAGCTATAAACTTAAGTGTTAGGCTATTAGCTACATTAATTGATCCGGTATATGGAGTACTAAGTGCTGTTGGAGTACTTCCATCAGTGGTGTAATAAATATTTGCAGTTCTTGAAGCTGTTAAGGTTACACTTTGCGGAGAAGAATAAGTTCCAGATGCGGCGCTTGCAGCTGCAGTAAGCGCAGAACTAGTATTATACAACGTAATAATTGAATTTGCAGGAATAGTTCCTGTTATGGTGCCATTAGAAACAGTTAGTGTAGCGTTTGCACTACCATGATTAGTATAAGTGCCATTTGCTAAATTTGTTGAAGAATTCAGTGAAATACTCCCACCAGCATTCACAATCACAGTTCCAACAGTTCCACGATCTATCAACATTGTTTGGTTGCTATTTGTCCATCTCAAATATTCATTTTGCCCTACCATTGCATTGTGAAATTGGTTAACGGCTACTACGTCAGTATCTTTCCATAAGCCATCCCCTTCATTTTGTATTGAACTTGTAGGTCGGTCAAAAAATAAAGGTGTAGCGCCTGCCCTTGAAGCTGCGATAGCCCAACCCATTTTTCTTTGCCAATCTGTTAAACTACTGCTTGTACCATCTTCGTAATTATCATGGGATTCAACATAATCTACGCTATCAGCTGGAATAAGACCACCCATACCACCTGCTCCACTTAAATTATTTGAAGTTATGGCAGTTCTAAGGTTATAACCATAAGTACTTGCAGTGACATTCATTAATGTTTCATAGGATGCTACATTGTCTACAGTTCCATCTTGTAATACTTCACCGTAAATGAACAAATTTGATCTATTGTGCAAATTACCTAAAACGTTTTCCCAGTAGTTGCCCGCCCATGATTGATTTGCATCTAAGCCTATGTCTGTTTCAATGTGTTTTGCAGCATCAAAACGAAAGCCACTAGCACCAGCATCTATGCACTGATTTAAAAAAGTAATTGCTTTGTTTTGAACAGCGGAACTTTGAGTATCTAAATCAGGCATACCAATGCCTTGTTGAGTTATATCATATCGATTGCTCCAATTAGTGCATTGACCTAAATTATGATATAAGCTTGAATCCTGAAAACTTGAATCAACAGAAGAATCAAGTTGGTCCGCATTTCCGTTATTAGCCATATGATTCATTACAACATCTACAATTATTGATATTCCATAACTTTTTGCAGCGGTGCAAAGTGCTTTAAAATCATCGTAAGTCCCAAGTTGTGCATTTCCAACAGATTCATTTGTTGGCTGATATAATAACCACCAATTTGAGGCAGCTGTACTTGAACTTTTTGTGCCTTGTACTGGTGACACTTGAATAGAGTTGTATCCAGCAGCTGCTATATTAGGTAGTTCATTTTTTATAGTATTAAAGGACCAATCGAAGGCGTGAAGTATAACACCATCTTTTGTAGTAGATGGTAAAGTGGTGGCAGCAGATACTACTGATGTTTTATTTTGTAAAAAATTAGATTGTTGTGATGGAAAAACCGTGAAGTAGAAGAGTAAAGCCAATCCAAGAAATATTGGTGCTATTTTCTTAGGTATTACTTTTAGCTTGGTTTTCATTAAAAATCATCTCCCAATATAAATTTGTTTAAAAACTAGAGTAACAAATGTTAGTCACGCTCCTTTCATAGCCAATTATAATTTATTAACGATTGTGTAATCGTTTGCGCAAATTGGATTAATTGTATTGTATCATATTTATAATACATAAAAAATACATTTATGTATTAATTTTTAATATATAAATGTATTTTTTATTCTTAGAAGTGGAAAAAAGCCTTGCAGTAAAATAGATTGCAAGGCTTTTTAATATTAACTTGGAATGCACATTATAAGTTAAATGCTTGTTATATATGAAAATAGGATAAAATATATTTGTTAAATTCATTTTTTTAATATAAAAGATAAAGTATTATTCAATAACTGGTGTAATCTTCTCTTCTTTTTCTTTTTTTAATTCATAGTAAAAATCAATGAAAGAGAGCTGTACATATGGGAGTACATAAAATATGGGTATTATCAAAATGCAAAATAAGTACCAAAGTATAAAACTAAAACTAAATAATAATAATTTTAGAACGTAGCCCTTCGTTAACCTAAAGATCTCTCTAATTGCAGAAAATAAGCCCATTGTCTCATCTTCAGCAATAATGATAAGTGTAAAGTACAATCTTAATAGCAAATAAATACCAACTACATAAATAGCTATAGCAATTAATACTAAAATAAATAATACAAGTGAATTGAAGCCAGATGATATTGCTACGATAAGCCCTAAAATAATAGTTATTCCAAGTACGACACCAACAACTACTGCAATGAGCAAATTGTATCCAAATACTTTTAGAAATGAATTGAATCCAGAAAATAATAATGATATTTTTGTACTATTATCATTATCTCTATTAGAGAAACTCATAAAATATTTATAATTTCCAACTATCAGTGCTGAGGTTATAATTAGAGTTATAATGTAACTTATATATGATGAAGGGATTGTACTAATAGATGATAGAAGAATTCTATAAATTACTTGTGAAATTCCACCAGTCAGTAAGATATAAACCAGAGTTTCTCCTGCAGCCTTTAGCTTCCTATTTTTAAGGCTTGCCTTTGCAGTTTTTTTTACTTGTCCAATTTGCATAAAAAACCTCCTAATATTAAATTTTGATTAATAATTTGATTGTAATAAAGAATTTATCTTAAAATATTGAAAGCCTATCTTCCACTATATTCTAATCTAATTTCAAAAAAAGAGCAATTAACTATAAATGTGGGATGTTACAAAATATAATGCTTTCAGAGCTTTTGAGTTTTATGCACAGACAATTTAATATAAAAACTTGTAATATTCTTTAAGTAAATATATTATGGTTATATTGTGTATAAGAAGGGAAGTATTTAAATGCAGGAAGTTGTGCAGTCGGTGGAAAGGACTTTATCAATTGTGGAGGTTTTGTCTGAATATGATGAAGGCCTAGGATTAACTGAGATAGGTGAAAAGGTAGGTCTTCATAAAAGTACTGTACATAGACTTTTATATACTTTAATGGTTAAAGGTTATGTGGAGCAAAATGAAAGTACTAATAAATACAGATTAACTTTAAAATTGTTTGAGCTTGGAAGCAGAAAAGTAGAAAAAATGAACATAGTAAACATTGCTAGGCCAATACTAAAAGAGCTTATGGAAAAAACGAACGAAGTAATACATTTGGTGGTGAGAGAAGGCAGCGATATTGTATATATAGACAAAGTAGAATCTCAAAATCCAATAAGGATGTATTCAAAGGTTGGAAAGAGGAGTCAAGTATATTGCACTGCGGTAGGAAAATCAATGCTTGCGTATATGACAGATAAAGAAGTTTTGAATATTTGGCAAAATAGTAATATAGAAAAATTAACAGAATATACGGTAACGGATTTTGACAAGTTTAAAGAAGTGCTTGGTAAAGTAAAAGAAAATGGATACGCACTGGATGAACAGGAAAATGAGATTGGTATAAGGTGTACAGCAGCTTCAATATTAGACCATAGAGGCGAAGTTTGTAGCGCAATTAGTATTTCTGGCTCCATAATAAGTTTTAAAGAAGAAAAAATAGAGGAATTTTCAAAGATGGTAACTGAATTTGCAGCAAGGATATCAAAGGAATTGGGTTACAAAAAATAATCATATATTTTTAGCTCCTATCCACTAGTAACTAGACGAAATATTCAATTATATTATTATATTTGACGCTGAATAGCGAATATAGAATAAATTTGTTTTGATTAATGAAACACAGTTTTGTATAATGAAACATATAGGTAAAAATAAAATACTAAATACAACATTACATGAGGAGGAACAAATATGATTGAAAAATTTGAAACATTAAGAAGAATTGAAGAAGTTGGTGTAGTTGCAGTAGTTAGAGCTGAAAGTCAAGAAATTGCTGAAAAAATTTCTAAGGCGTGCATTGAGGGTGGAATACCTGCTATTGAGGTTACATTTACAGTACCTGGAGCAGATAAAGTTATAACTGCTTTAAAAAGTAAATTTTCAAAAGAAGAACTAATAGTTGGTGCAGGAACTGTTCTTGATAGTGAGACAGCTAGAATTGCTATACTTGCTGGAGCACAATATATAGTAAGTCCTGGGTTTGACTTAGAAACTGTTAAACTTTGCAACAGATATCAAATACCATACATGGCTGGATGCATGACAATCACTGAGATGATAAAGGCTATGGAAGCTGGTACGGATATAATTAAATTATTCCCAGGAGATGCATTTGGACCAAGTATGGTTAAAAATGTCAAAGCACCACTTCCACAAGTTCCAATTATGCCAACTGGCGGAGTTAGTCTTGAAAATGTAGATCAATGGATTAAAAACGGATGCGTTGCAGTTGGTGTGGGTGGAAAACTTACAGGCGGAGCAAAGACAGGAAACTATGCAGAGATTACTGCAGTTGCAAAGCAGTTTGTTGAAAAAGTAAAAGAGGCAAGAAAGTAATTTGGAGGATGATTGTTTATGGCAAAGAAAATAGTCACTATGGGAGAAATATTGTTAAGACTTACCACACCTGGAAATAGTAGATTTGTTCAGGCTAGATCTTTTGATGCCATATATGGTGGATCAGAAGCTAATGTTGCTGTATTTCTAGCAAATATGGGTATGAAGTCATATTTCTTAACCAAATTACCAGATAATGATATTGGACAAAGTGCTATTGATTTTTTAAGAGCTTACGGTGTCAATACAGATTATGTTATTAGAGGTGGGGAAAGAGTAGGAATATATTTTCTTGAAAAGGGTACTTCTGTTAGACCATCCAAGGTGGTCTATGATAGAAAAAACTCATCCATTTGTGATATAGATGTGGAAGAAATAGATTTTGATTCAGTATTTAAAGATGCTGATTGGTTCCACCTTTCAGGGATTACTCCAGCATTAGGGGAGAAATGCATACAATTAGTAGAAAAAGCTGTAGAATATGCTAAGAAAAAAGGAATTCCAGTAAGTGTGGATTTAAATTATAGGAATAAACTTTGGGATTATGCTGAATTTGAAAAAGTTATGGTAAAAATAATAAAAGACGTAGATGTTTGTTTTGGTTGGATAGATGATGATAGTCAAAAGGGACATAAAATTGCAGATTTTGCAAAGCAAGGAGTAGACCTTAAAGGGTTCAAGGATATATTTTCAAGTATGAAAAAAAGATTTAATGTAAAATATGTTGTAACTACCCTAAGAGATAACTATTCTGCAACACATAACGCAATGTCTGCTCTTATATACAATGGAGAAGAATTGTATCAATCTAAAAAATACGATTTTACAATTCAAGATAGAGTTGGCGCAGGAGATGCGTTTGCTGCAGGCTTAGTTTATAAGTTGGTTAACGGATCGGACTATAAGGATGCTCTAGAATTTGCTACGGCAGCTTGCGTCTTAAAGCACACAGTTGAAGGGGATTTTAACCTTTGTACTGAAAGCGAAATAATGGCAATAACGGGTGGAAATACTTCGGGTAGTGTTCAAAGATAGTAAGGCATCTAAAAAATAACTGGTTATGATGCTAGTGTATTTTCTTCTGGATGCTTAAAATAGGAGATTTCATATGAAAGATGGTAGAACAAGTGATAAGGTTTTAGAGAAAATTCAAGAGAAAATTTTTTCTGGTGAATGGCAACCTGGACAAAAAATTATGTCTGAAACAAAACTTTCAGAAGAATTAGATGTAAGCCGGGTATCTGTTCGTGAAGCAATTGAAAAATTGGCTACATTAAACATTATAAGTAAGAAACAAGGTGGAGGAACCTTTGTAAATGAACTAGGTCCATCAATATATTTAAATAGCTTGCTTCCTATGCTTATTTTGGATAGAGATAATTATATGGATATATTGGAATTTAGGCTTATTACTGAACCAGAAACTGCTAGATTGTGTGCAGAGAGGTGCAGTGATGAGTTAATGGCGGAACTAGAATCAAGTTATGAAAAAATGAAAAGTTATCAAAGTGACATGAGAAAATTCACAGAAGAAGACTTGAAATTTCATACAAAAATTTCAGAGGGAACACAAAATTCTCTGATTATAAAGGTGAATGAACTATTAAGATCCGTGCTTGAATACCATCAAAGAACTTTATATGAAAGTCTTGGACCAGAAGGCGGAATTCATGAGCATAAGTTTATTTTAGAGGCAATTAAAAATAGAGATCCGGAGCTTGCGTCTATTTACGCTAGAAGGCATGCGCAGAGAACTATAAATGAATTGAAAAAACTGAAATAGGTAAAATAATTTTAAAACCCCAAGAGGTAGTAATACTTCTTGGGGTTTTTTTGATATAAAGAAAAACCTTTTTATATTATAAAAAACTATTGACAGAAAAACGTTTTCACGATATTATGTACCTAAAGTTGTAGTACAACTTTAAACATAAATCAAAATAAAAGCTAAAAAAAGCCAATAAACATACAAAATACGTATAGTTGTAATACAACTAAATTTAAATATGAGGTGATTTATATGTTGAAAAGTCAAGAAATAAGAGAAAAAGCTCCAGAAATTGATTCGTTGAGATTAGGAGCTGGGTGGAAAATTGAAGATCTTGCAAAACCACAAATAATAATCGAAAGTAGTTTTGGTCATAGTCATCCAGGTAGTGCACATCTTGATACTTTGGTAAATGAAACATTTAAGAGTGTAAATGAAAATGGAGGTAGAGGGGCTAAATTTTTCGTCACAGACATATGTGATGGTGAATCCCAAGGACATGACGGCATGAATTTTTCACTTCCATCAAGAGACATTATGGCTGGCATGATTGAAATACATGTAGAAGCAACACCTTTTGATGCAGGTGTATTTATAACTAGTTGCGACAAAGCAGTGCCAGCACATTTGATGGCAATTGCAAGACTGGATATGCCCGCAATAATGCTTCCCGGTGGAATCATGAATCCAGGACCTAATATGCTTACACTTGAACAAATTGGTACTTATGATGCTCAATATAAAAGAGGGGAAATAACTAAGGAGCAGTACGATTATTATAAGCATAATGCTTGTCCAAGCTGCGGTGCTTGTTCATTTATGGGTACAGCATCAACTATGCAAGTTATGGCAGAAACTTTGGGAATAGCACTTCCGGGAACTGCATTAATTCCTGTTACCCAAAAGGAACTTAAAATTGCAGCTAAAAATGCGGGAATACAGGCTCTTAAGCTTGTAGAACTAGGAATAAAACCATCGGACATAATGACAAAAGACGCTTTTGAAAATGCAATAATGGTTCACGCAGCAATCGCAGGTTCTAGTAATGCACTTTTACATATCCCGGCCATAGCACATGAACTTGGTATAGAAATAGAACCAGAATTATTTGATGAAATTCATAAAAAAATTCCATACATACTTAATATAAGACCAAGCGGTTTTTATCCCGGCTCATATTTTTGGAATGCAGGTGGAGTACCAGCAATAATGGAAGAGATTAAAGAATTTTTACATTTAGATGTATTAACTGTTACAGGTAAAACTCTTGGAGAAAATTTAGAAGATATAAAGAAAAGTGGATATTATGAAGAGCATGAAAAGCTTATAAGTGGGCTTGGAGTTAAAAAAGAAGATGTAATAAAATCAAAGGAAAATCCTATTCAAAAACATGGTTCTATTGCTATTCTTAAAGGAAATTTGGCACCAGAAGGAGCAGTTGTAAAACATTCTGCAATTTCTAAGAAATTAATGAAAGTAGTTTTAAAAGCTAGAGTTTTTGACTGCGAAGAAAAAGCCATAGAAGCAGTTTTAACTAAGAACATAAAGCCAGGAGAAGCTGTATTTGTAAGATATGAAGGACCAAAAGGTTCAGGAATGCCTGAAATGTTCTATACAACAGAAGCAATCGCATCAGATGAAGAGCTAGTTGAATCCATAGCATTGATTACGGATGGAAGATTTTCAGGGGCAACTAGAGGACCAGCTATAGGACATGTTTCACCAGAAGCTAGCGAAGGTGGACCTATTGCGCTAGTTGAAGAAGGAGATCTAATAAAAATAGATATACCTGAAAGAAGCCTTGACATAATAGGAGTAGCTGGGACTAAGAAAACTGAAAAAGAAATTACAGAAATATTAAAGATAAGAAAAGAAAATTGGATTAAACCAGCACCTAGATATACCAAAGGAATTTTAGGTCTTTACACAAAATGTGCAGCATCACCTATGAAGGGTGGATACATGCAGTAAACTATATTAATTTAGATACTAAGGGGGAATAAATATGCCATTGTTCATTGTAGCCATGGGAGTTCTACTGTTATTATTACTTATGATAAAGTTCAAATTGAATGGGTTTATCTCATTAATTCTTGTAGCCCTAGTGGTAGGAATAGCTGAGGGAATGAAACCAATAGATACAGTTACGTCTATTCAAAATGGCGTGGGAGGAACACTAGGTAGTCTTGCCTTGATTTTAGGGTTTGGTGCCATGTTCGGAAAGATAATAGCAGACTCAGGAGCAGCACAAAGAATTGCAAGAAGTTTAATTACGAAATTCGGAGTAAAGAGAATACAATGGGCAGTGGTATTGACAGGTTTTATTGTTGGAATAGCAATGTATTATGAAATAGGATTTGTATTACTTATACCTCTAGTATTTACAATTGCTGAAATGACTGAACTACCACTTTTATACATAGGAATTCCTATGGCGGCAGCACTTTCAGTTACACATGGATTTTTGCCACCTCATCCAGGACCAGTGGCAATATCTGCAATATATAAAGCAAGTATTAGTATGACTTTATTTTATGGGATAATAATAGCGGTACCTACAGTAATAATAGCGGGACCAGTTTTTACTCTATTTTTAAAAAAGATTGATCATAAGGCAACGAACAATTTATTTAAAGCTAGAATTTTTGAAGATGATGAAATGCCAAGTTTTAAAATAAGTGTTTTAACTGCAATTATCCCTTCCGTATTAATGGCGTTCTCAGCTGTCTGTGAGATTGTATTGCCAAAGACATCAGGGGTAAGAGGATTTGCAGGGTTTATAGGTAGTCCGTTAATGGCAATGTTTATATCGGTTATAGTCTCAATTTTTACATTAGGTATATTCAGAGGCAAAAAAATGGAAGAAATAATGAAAAGCATAGCCGATGCGGCAAGCGGAATTGCAATGATCTTATTAATAATAGGAGGTGGAGGTGCATTTAAGCAAGTACTTATTGATAGTGGAGTAGGTAAATATATAGCTACACTTATGGTAGGAACAAATATATCTCCTTTACTTCTAGCTTGGTTAATAGCAGCACTATTACGTTTAGCTTTAGGATCAGCTACAGTAGCATCTATGACAGCCGCCGGACTTGTATTACCAATGATTGCATCAACAAATGCAAATCCAGCACTAATGGTACTGGCAACTGGCGCAGGTAGTCTTATATTTTCACATGTAAACGATCCTGGATTCTGGATGTTTAAAGAATACTTTGGTCTTACTATCGGTGAAACATTATCTTCATGGTCAGTAATGGAAACTATAATCTCAGTCATGGGATTAATAGGAGTTCTGGCAATAAATATCATTATTTAATATATAATTATAAATAGCTCAACTATGGCATATAATTTCTATGCCTAGTTGAGCTATTTTGTTATTTATTTTTAGATGAGTAAATAGAAGAAGTATGCTGAATAATTCTTTTTAGGTATTAAAAAAATTATTCAGCATTAAAAAATATGTTGAATTTATATGAAATTGTGTTATAATTCAATTAAATACGAACTACCATACAAGTATGGCAGTTAAAAAAGGAGTTGGTATGATTTTGGAAATAAGCAAAGATTCTACAAGTAAAACGATTTATAATCTTCTACGAGAAGAGATAATTAATTTAAATTTAGCTCCTGGACTTAGTATTTCTGAAAAAGAGATATCAGAAAAATTCAAAGTAAGTAGAACTCCTGTTAGAGAAGCATTTGTACGTTTATCCCAGGAAGGATTGCTAAATATTTATCCTCAAAAAGGAAGTTTTGTTTCTTTAATTGATCTATCTTCAGTAGAAGAGGCAAGGTTTATGAGGGAACATTTAGAAAGAGCTGTAGTAAGACTTGCTTGCGAGGAGTTTCCGAGGGAAAAAATGTTACAGTTAGAGATGAATTTAAAATTTCAAGAAATGTATATGGAGAGTCATGATCATAAAAAAATATTTGTAGCAGATGAAGAATTTCATGAACTGATTTTTGAAGGGTGTAATAAAAAGAATATTTGGGCAACAATTAGTGGCATGGAAAGCGATTTTCAGAGAATAAGATTGCTAAGGCTAACAAGTAAGCTTAGATGGGATATAGTTTATTCCCAGCATTTTGATATTTGTAATGCTATAAAAAATCAAAAACCAGATTTAGGCGAAAAAATCATGAAAGAGCATTTAACAATGGTTAATTTTGATAAACATCAATTAAAAGAAGATTTTCCAGAGTACTTTAAGTAGAAAATCTAGAATTATCGCTAGTGTAATGAAGCCTAAATATTAAAGCTAGCAAAATTATTTTTAACAAATCGTGTAAACGTTATATAGAAAAAATTAATTAACTATATTTGGAGGGATAATATTATGAAAATGGGTTTTAGATGGTATGGAGAAGGAAATGATACAGTAAAGATAGGAGATATAAAACAAATACCTGGAGTTAGCGGAATAGTTTGGGGTCTTCATGACATGCCAGCAGGTGAAGAGTGGCCAATGGATAAAATCCTTGAAGTAAAAAAGATAGCTGATGAACATGGATTTAATATCGACGTTGTTGAAAGTGTTAATGTTCATGAGGATATAAAACTAGGATTACCAAGTAGAGACAAGTATATAGAAAATTATAAAAAAACAATAGAAAAACTAGCTAAGGTTGGCGTAAAAGTAATTTGTTATAATTTCATGCCTGTATTTGATTGGATTAGGACTGATTTGCATAAGAAATTAGAAGATGGATCAAACGCACTTTTTTTCGAAAAAGCTAAGATTGAAAATATGGATCCAATGGAACTAGTTACTAAAATAGCTTCAAATCCCAAATTAACAATGCCAGGGTGGGAGCCTGAAAGATTAAAACATCTGCCAGCACTTTTTGAAGCTTATAAAAATGTAACACAAGAAAACCTATTGGAAAATTTAAAGTATTTTTTAGAACAAATTATTCCAGTAGCTGAAATTAATGATATAAAGATGGCTATACATCCAGATGATCCACCTAATTCTGTATTTGGACTACCTAGAATTGTTAGCAATAAAGAGGATATATCAAAATTACTAAAGGCTGTGGATAGCCCATATAACTGTGTTACGCTTTGCACTGGTGCACTAGGATCTAACGCAAATAATGATGTACCAGATATGATAAGAACCTTTAAGGACAAAATAGCATTTGCTCATATTAGAAATGTAAGAATTTATGAAAATGGTGATTTCATAGAAACTTCTCATAGAACTCAAGATGGCTCACTGGATATTACGGATATTGTAAAAGCTTTCCATGAAATTGGTTTTACAGGATATGCAAGACCAGATCATGGAAGACATATTTGGAATGAACAATGTAGACCAGGTTACGGACTTTATGACAGAGCTCTTGGAATTATGTATATTTGGGGACTATGGGACATGATTGAGAGAGTAGATAAAAAATAACTATTATAAAGGGGACGAGCTAAGATGGAAAAATTAGAGTTAAATGAAAAAAGTATAAAACAAACAGAAGCATGGAAAAAAGCGGGTATAGAACTTCCACAATTTGATGTTGATAAAATGTCAGCTTTAACTATGGATAACCCTACATGGGTACATTTTGGTGCAGGAAATATTTTCAGAGGATTTATAGCAGCGCTTCAGCAAACATTATTAAATACCGGCAAAGCGGATACAGGTATTGTTGCTGTAGAAGGTTATGACTATGAAATCATAGACAAAATTTATACTCCTTATAATAATTTAAGTTTGCTTGTAACTATGAAACCTGATGGTGGTTTAGATAAAAAAGTTATAGCGAGTATAGGTGAAGGTCTAACAGCAGACTTTTCAAGGGAGCAAGATTTTAAAAGATTGAAGACTATATTTTCAAAACCATCATTACAAATGGTAAGTTTTACAATAACTGAAAAAGGATATAGCTCAAAAAATATTTCGGATAATGATATATCGGATGGTTTAGAACATCCTGAAAGTGTTATAGCGAAAGTTGCATCTCTTATGCACCAAAGGTATAAAAGTGGAGAATTACCCATTGCGCTTGTAAGTATGGACAATTGTTCACATAATGGAGAAAAATTATATAATGCAATAAACACAATTGTAACTAAGTGGGTTAACAATGGAGTAGCTGAGAAAAACTTTTTGGCATATATTAATAATCCTAAAAAGGTATCATTTCCATGGAGCATGATAGATAAAATTACACCAAGACCTTCTGAAAGTGTTAAAAATACATTAAATAAAGATGGATTTGTAAACACTGATGTTGTTATTACAAAGTGTAATACTTATATTGCACCTTTTGTAAATGCAGAAGGACCCCAATATCTTGTATTAGAAGATAGTTTTCCAAATGGAAGGTTGCCACTTGAAGATGCGGGAGTATTTTTTACTGATAGACAAACAGTAGAAAGGGTAGAAAAGATGAAAGTATGTACATGTTTGAATCCACTTCATACCTCTCTTGCTATTTTTGGATGTTTACTCGGATTTAACTTAATTGCAGATGAAATGAAAGATAAAGATTTGAGAAGATTAGTAGAAAAAATTGGATATGACGAAGGCATGCCAGTAGTTGTTAATCCTAAGATATTGGATCCAAAAGATTTTATTAAGGAGGTACTTGAGATAAGACTACCAAATCCTTATATGCCTGATACTCCTCAGAGAATAGTATCGGATACTTCTCAAAAAATCGGAATAAGATTTGGAGAAACAATTAAATCATATGTGCAAAGAGAAGATTTAGACCCTAAAAATCTTAAATATATACCTCTTGTAATTGCAGGGTGGTGCAGGTATCTAATGGCTATAGATGATAGTGGTGAGGTTATGGAATTGAGTTCAGACCCACTACTTACCACACTTAAAACTTATGTTTCAGAAATTAAATTAGGCAGCGAAGAAAAAGCAGGTAAAAGGTTAAAACCAATACTTTCAAATGAAGAAATATTTGGATTAAATCTTTATGATACTAGCCTCGGAGAAAAAATAGAAGGTTATTTTGATGAAATGATTACTGGAACTGGTGCTGTTAGGTTAACACTTCAAAAGTATGTGGAGTTCAGGTAATAAAAATAATTTATTAAATAAATATTTTAGCTGTTGTTCTAGCAGCTAAAATATACTTAAGAGGAGTTAAGAAATGAGAAAGTTTATGGATAAAGATTTTTTATTGAATAGCGATGCAGCAATTAAATTGTTTCACAATTATGCAGAAGATATGCCAATTATTGATTATCACTGCCATGTAAGTGAAAAAGAAATATTTGAAAACAAACAATTTAAGAATATCACTGAGGCATGGCTTTACGGAGATCATTATAAATGGAGAGCAATGAGAAGCGCAGGTATTGATGAAAAGTACATTACAGGCGACGCAACAGACTATGAAAAATTTGTCGCATATGCAAAAACAGTATCAATGGCAATAGGAAATCCACTGTATCATTGGACACATTTAGAACTTCAAAGATTCTTCGGTATATATGAAGTGTTAAATGAGACAAATGCACAAGTTATATGGGAAAAAGTAAACGTTTTACTTAAAAGTGAAGGTTATAGGACAAGGAATTTAATTGAAAAAGCAAATGTGAAGACAATATGCACAACTGATGATCCTACAGATAATCTAGAATATCATATAAAATTGAAAGAGGACATTCATTTCAATGTAAACGTTTTACCAGCTTTTAGGCCTGATGATGGTCTGGCTATTAACAAAGTAGGTTTCATTGAATGGATTGAGAAACTTAAAAAAATATCTGATAGGAATATAGAAAATTATGATGACTTTTTAGATGCACTTGAAAGTAGAGCAAAGTTTTTTCATTCAGTTGGATGTAGAATTTCGGATCATGGACTTGATTATGTACCGTATATGGAAGCCACAAGGGAAGAAATTTCTCTGATATTTTTAAAAGGATTAAAGGGAGATATTATAAGCTCTGATGAAGAAGAAAAATATAGAACATTCACTTTGATATTTCTGGGAAAATTATATTCAAAATTAGGATGGTCAATGGAACTGCATATTAATGCACAAAGAGATAATAGTACTAAAATGCTTAATAAAATTGGACATAATACTGGATTTGATTCAATTCGTGATAGCGGAGTATCTTCTTCACTTTCAATGTTATTGAACTCACTAGATTCACAAGATTTATTACCTAAAACAATTGTATACAGTCTAAATCCCAATGACAATTATACAATAGGTGCATTAATTGGATGTTTTCAAGCAAGTGAAGGAAAAGGTAAGATACAATTGGGGGCTGCATGGTGGTTTAATGACAATAAGGACGGTATGATTGAGCAAATGAAAGCACTTGGTAATCTTGGATTATTAAGCACATTCATTGGGATGCTAACAGATTCAAGGAGCTTTTTATCTTATACTAGACACGAATATTTCAGAAGAATTCTTTGTAATTTAATTGGAGAATGGGTGGAAAATGGAGAGATGGTTCAAAATATTTGTTATAACAATGCAAAAACATACCTTAATATTTAGATGAAATTTAAATATAAGTACAAATACAATACTAACTAGAGAGCGAGGTAAATATTATGTTAAAAAAAGCTAGAAAAATCACCTTAGGGGTAGGTCTTGGGTACGGATTAGTTGATGCAATGGGTGGGGGAGCGTTTACAATTATTGGAGCTTTTTTACTATTTTTTTATACCACTTTTGCAGGTCTGTCACCTATACAGGCAGCTTCTATTATTGCTATCGCACGTCTTGTGGATGCCGTTGTTAGTTTGAGTATAGGAAGTATAACAGACAATTTTTATAAAACTAGATTAGGAAAAATATTTGGAAGACGTCGTTTCTTTTTATTGATTGGGTCACCTTTAATGGCTGTTTATGCATTGCTATGGGTGACAGGTAGAGGCTATTGGTATTATCTCATCTCATATTTATTATTTGAGATGATTGCTGCTATGGTATTGATACCATTCGAAACATTGCCATCAGAAATGACAAAGAAATTCAATGAAAGAACTGTGCTTTCTACATCTAGGATGTTTATTTCAGCAACAGGAACTTTTCTAGCAACGTTTGTTCCTGGAATATTAATTAAACATTTTGGTCAAAGTAATCCCTATGCATATTTCTATAATGGATGTTTTTTCGCTTTGATATATGCAATTTGTATATTTATATCATATAAGGTTACTTGGGAAAGAGAACTTTCACCTGAAATGGAAAAGGAATTGTTAATTAAAACACAGGAACATAAAACTTTCATGCAACGATTGAAAACGATTGCTGAAATATTTAAAGATTATACATCTACATTAAAAATAAAAAGTTTTAGAAAACATCTAATGATTTATATATTATCATTCACGGCTAAAGATGTATTTAATGCTGTATTCATATTTTTCTGTGTTTATGATTTAAAAGTCACAGCATCCCTTGGTGCAAATTTACTTTCACTTAGTGTTGTTGGTATACCAATGACTATCTTTGCAGGATTTTTGATGATTAAGATAGGACCTGGTAATTTATTTAAAATATCTTACTCTATAATGATTGTATGCTTATTAGGTTTCTATACTGTTTATGTAATTAATCCAGGATCAAAAATTGTAATTTTATTTGTGATTGCTGCAGTTTATCAAATAGGCAGAAGTATATTAGAATTTACACCATGGAATGTGTTCCCATTTATTCCTGATGTGGATGAAATGGTTACAAGACAAAGAAGAGAAGGACTCTTTGCTGCGGTTATGACTTTCACCAGAAAGAGTAGTGTTGCAATTGCTACATTTATCGTTGGAATTGTATTGCAATATGGTGGATTTGTTAAGGGACGAGCAGTTCAACCACCTCAAGTAATGCAAACTATTGCATATACAATGGTTGGTGGATCTATTGGATTACTTGTAATTGCTTTACTCTTTACGTTTACCTTCCATCTTAATAAACAAACACATCTTATATTAACAAAAGAAATTGAACGATTAAAAAATAACGGTTCAAAACTAGATGTTGATGCTAAAACAAAGGCAGTTGTTGAAGATCTTACTGGATATAAATATGAAGATGTTTGGCAAGAGATACCAGGTGTAAGTCTGTAAAAAAGTATGATTAAATTAATTTATCTTTCCTCGGACAAAAAGGTCTTATTTGCGGTAACATATGGTGGCGGGGATGTGTCTCAATACCAGAAGTATTGTCAGAAGAAGAAGATATGGGTGAATGGTTATTTAGCTAGGATGATTGATAACTTTATATCTTGTTAATGAGACTTTTGATTTGTTACCATGTTAGAATTTAAAATGGACCGCCTTATTGGCGGTCCATTTCTTGCATAAAGGATTCAGGTGTTGACATTTTTAAGCCCGCTTAATAGTTTCATATAATTTGCTAACATTTTGGGATCATTAATGGAGCTAAGACGTGTAGCTTCGATCATTACTTGGATCCAATGACCAAAGTTCATGTCAGCGTGACTTACTTTTAGTGCTTTTGCCACGTCAGTTATATTCGCTTTGTCGGGTCCGAAACGGTGAATGACTTCTTCTGTTGCATTGAGGATTATTTCTTTATCTAACGAAATCTTATTCAAATTCATCACCATAGGGTTATGACCTGTATGCAACTAGTCTTGTTTATTATTGACAAAATCGAATTCATTAACTACAATTAAATTAGTCCATAAATGGACTAATTTAATTGTAGTTAATGAAAGAGGGTTTTATATTATGGAATGGGTTTATTTAATTCTAGCTGTTATTCTTGAAACTATAGGAACAACTTGTATGAAGATGTCTAATGGATTTACAAGACTATTCCCAATTGTAGGAACATTTCTAGCATATGGTTTATGTTTTGCTTTTTTAGCAATAGCATTAAAAAAAATACCTGTTAGTGTGGCATATGCTATATGGGGAGCTACTGGAATTATTATTGTATCAGCAATAGGAATACTTGTATTTAAGGAAAGCGTTAGTGCTTTAAAAATACTGTCTTTACTTTTTATTATATTGGGTGTTATAGGCATGAACTTAAGTGGTGTTAGCCACTAGGTTTTGCATAAGGAAGGAGTGAGAAATAAATGAATGAAAAAGAGGAATTTAATGAGGAAATAAATCTTTATTATAAATATTATTTTGAATTTGGCGATACGTATCATGTTTGGGCTAAAAACCATGGTATTCAGGATACAGTTCTATTTGTTCTACATGAAATAAACGAAAATTTACCTTACTGTACTCAAAATGAAATTTGTGGAAAACTGTTTTTACCAAAGCAGACAGTGTCGTTAATATTATCTGGGCTTGAAAAGAAAGGGTATGTTTTGAGAGAATTAAATCCTCAAGACCGTAGAAATAAGATTGTTAGGTTCACGGAGCAAGGAGAGGAATATGCAAAAGGCATACTTGATGAACTTAAAGTGGCAGAAATAAGAGCCTTAGGTAATATGTCACAAGAAGAAAGAAAAGCCATGTTTGCAAGTTTTAGTTTATTATCTGATTTATTAGCTAAAAGTCTTTATAAATGAGGTGGGAATGCTACCATTACCAACATACAACTTAAGTTGCTTTAATCACATTCATTGAGACAATACATTGCTTATGTAAGAGGATATCACTTGGTCAAATTTTTCTAAAAGGCCAGGATTTATGACTATGCTTTAAAGAGCTACATCAACCAACACAAGACTAACAACAATCTCAGCTGTAGTCACAGCATGAACAATTTAACATTTCATATACTAATGATCCATTTATGTTTAAATGTGAGCGAAATTAAAAGAAATCAAAAATAATATGATTGAATTTGATTATATGTGTTGTTTAGTGATTGATTTTATATTATCATGTGTATATGGGTATTAAAAACCAATAGAAAAGGTAGTGATGAAAAGATGATATATACTGTAACTTTTAATCCGGCCATAGATTATGTTGTGAACGTAGACAATTTTAAAGCTGGAATAGTTAACAGGGTTAGCAGTGAAGAAAAATTTGCTGGTGGAAAAGGTATAAATGTATCAAGAGTTTTAAATAACATGGGTGTAAAAAGTAAGGCATTAGGGTTTGTTGGAGGTTTTACTGGAAAATTCATCATTGATTCATTAGAGGATCAAGGTGTTGAAACTGAATTCATTGAGATAAATGGAGATACAAGAATTAACGTTAAGCTTAAATCAAAAGGAGAAACAGAAATCAATGGTGCAGGTCCAATTATTGAAAAGGAGGATTTGAACAAATTATTTAAAATAGTAGAAGGGTTAACTTCAGAGGATTATCTAGTACTAGCAGGAAATGTCCAGAAATCTGTTCCCAGTGACATATATGCGCATCTTCAGGAAAAATGTGCTTCTAATAATGTAAAAGTTGTTGTAGATACAACAGGTGATTCGTTAGTTGCAACATTAAAAAACAAGCCATTTTTAATAAAACCTAATAACCATGAATTAGGTGAAATTTTTAACAAAGAACTTACAAATCAAGATGAAATTATAGAATATGCAAAGAAGCTTATAGTTATGGGAGCACAGAATGTAATTATATCTATGGCTGAAAAAGGAGCCCTTTTAATTTGTGAAAGAGGAGTATATCATGCAACTCCTGCAAAGGGAACAGTAAAGAATTCGGTTGGCGCAGGAGATTCAGTTATTGCAGGATTTTTAGCTAAGTATTCAGAATCAAAGGATTTAATTGAAGCTTTTAGGTGGGGTGCTACATGCGGAAGTGCAACAGCATTTTCAAAGGATTTATGTACAAAAGAAGACGTTGAGTATTATTTAGCTCAGGTAAGTGTAAATAAAATAGATTAATAATTGGTCCTTAATTGGGCTGTTTATATAAACTAATGAAATGTAATTTATTACAGGAGGAAAAAGATGAAAATAACAGAACTTTTAAGAAAAAACACCATAATTCTAGATTTGAAATCTACTAATAAAGCAGAAGTAATTGATGAATTAGTAGAAAAATTAGATAGTGCTGGAATATTAAATGATAAAGAAGAATACAAGAAAGCAATTTTAAAAAGAGAAGCAGACTTCTCAACTGGAATTGGTGAGGGAATAGCTATACCACATGCAAAGGTTGCAGCTGTAAAAACTCCAGCCTTAGCTTTTGGACGTTCTATGCAGGGTATTGATTTTGATTCTTTAGATGGTAATCCAGCAAACATATTTTTTATGATTGCAGCAACTGAAGGGGCTAACAGTACACACCTAGAAACATTATCAAGATTGTCTACTATGCTTATGAATGAAGAGTTTAAAAAGAAACTTCTTATTGTTGACACAGAGGATGAAGTTTTAAGTTTAATTGATAGTCAAGAAGAAGAAAAATTAGAAGAAGAAAATGCTGAAGAGGACGTTGCAGAAATAGCGGAAGGCTCAAAAGGTTTAGTTTTAGCCGTAACAGCATGTCCTACAGGAATAGCACATACTTACATGGCAGCCGATGCATTGAAGAATAAGGCTAAAGAAATGGGAGTAGACATAAAGGTTGAAACCAATGGTGCTACGGGAGTTAAAAACAGATTAACTGATGATGAAATATCGAGAGCATCAGGTATAATAGTAGCTGCTGATAAACAAGTTGAAATGGCAAGATTTAATGGAAAAAAAGTAGTTATAGTTCCTGTGGTACAGGGAATAAAAAGGCCAGAACAACTTATAAATCAAGCATTGAATGGTGAAGCACCTATATATAACCACGAGGGTGGTTCTGAAAAAACAACTAGCAGAGAAAAGACTGGTATTTATAAACATCTTATGAGTGGTATTTCAAATATGCTTCCTTTCATTGTTGGGGGAGGAATATTAATAGCTTTATCATTTATATTTGAAAAGAGTACAAATCCAAACTTGTTATATTTGTCTAAACTACTTTCAGTTGTTGGAAGCGATAATGCATTTGCACTTATGGTACCAGTACTGGCTGGATTTATTGGCATGAGCATTGCAGACAGACCAGGTTTTGCTCCTGCAATGGTGGGTGGATTTTTAGCATATCAAAGTAAAGCAGGATTTCTTGGAGGACTTATTGCAGGATTTCTTGGTGGTTATGTAGTATTGCTTCTTAAGAAGGCTTTCGCAAAATTACCGGAGTCACTTGAGAGCATAAAGCCAGTGCTTATATATCCATTACTAGGTATTTTTATAACCGGGGCTATAATGTATATTTGTATAGACGGACCTGTTATCGAAATAAACCTTTTACTACAACATTGGTTAGGCAACATGGGAACAGGAAATAAAGTGCTACTTGGAGTGATTCTTGGTGGAATGATGGCAATAGATATGGGCGGTCCCATAAACAAGGCTGCTTTTGCATTTGGAATTGCAATGATAGCTTCAAAAAATTATTACCCACATGCAGCTGTTATGGCTGGAGGCATGTCTGCACCACTGGGAATTGCGCTTGCTACTACATTCTTTAAAAATAGATTTACAAAACAAGAGAGAGAAACCGGTCTTAGCTGCTATATAATGGGGGCTTGCTTTATAACAGAGGGTGCAATACCTTTTGCAGCCGCAGATCCAGCAAGAGTTATTCCAGCAACCGCAGTTGGTTCTGCAGTAGCAGGAGGACTTGCATTGTTCTTTAATATAGGACTACCAGTTCCACACGGTGGTGTATTTGTAATTGCCTTAGTTAAGGGTAACCCATTACTTTATATATTATCAATTCTCATAGGTGCCATAGTAACTTGCATTTTACTAAGAATCTTAAAAAGACCTATTGAAACAGTTTAAGGGTTTTACACCTGGGTTAAATAGTTATTTCAAATATCTATTTAACCCCAAATATTGTCTTTAGAACAAAATTAAAACTTAGTTAACAAAATGTTCTTATAATATTATGGATTTGTAACAAAAAATCAACATAATCGTAACAAATATAATGTAATATAATATTATAAAGATTACCCCTTTAAAATTTGTTTTATGCCAGTATAAAACTGGCATATTTTTTTGTGCATTTTTATATGATATAATAAATAATAAGCAAAATGTAGAGGCTGTAGTTCACAGGAGAAAAATCATGGAAAAAAATTTTTTAGAAGAAGCATTGATAGAAGCAGAGAAAGCAAGTAAACTGGGTGAAGTTCCTGTGGGGGCTGTGCTAGTTAAAGATGGGCAAATAATAGCAAGAGCTTTTAATAGAAAAGAATTATTTAATGATTGTACTGCTCATGCCGAGGTATTAGCTATAAAAGAAGCATCACAGAAACTTAAAAATTGGAGATTAAATGATTGTGAAATGTATGTAACGCTTGAGCCATGCCCTATGTGTGCGTCAGTAATAGCGGCGTCGAGAATAAAACGAATATATATTGGGACATTTGATCCTATTATGGGGGCATGTGGTTCTGTAATAAATCTTTTACAAAACGATTATTTGAACTATAATATTGATGTTAAATGGATGTATTCTGAAAATTGTAGTAGTATAATCACAAATTTTTTTAGAAAAATCAGATAGGTCATAACTGTCCTAAATGATAGTCTATCTTGTGTCAGATGCCTTAATGTCATTAAAGTTATAATTAATTTTAATTTTGTACTTGAGATTTACGTATAGGTAATAGTATAATGGATAAGGCATGTTTAGAAAAGTTATGAGAATGTTAGTTCGTTTTTATTATATATCTAAGTAAAAATATGTGGAGGGATGTCCGAGAGGTCGAAGGTGGCAGCCTCGAAAACTGCTGCGGGGGAGACTCCGCCAAGGGTTCGAATCCCTTTCCCTCCGCCAAAATTTTAGATTCAGTCCTCTGGAAATATCTTAAATAACTAAATAACATTTTAGACTATAGCTTAGTTAGATTTCAATTTAGCTATAGTCTTTTTTTATTAAATTTAAAAGAGGTGCAAAAATGGTTGATGAAGTAATGAGAGATATGATTATTTATTTTGGATGTGATGTTATTAGAATAAATCATGCTATTAAGGTTTATGTGTTTTCTAAAACTATAGGGGAACTGGAAAATTTAGATAATGAAGAACAGTTGATTTTAGAAGTCACAGCTATCTTGCATGATATAGGTATAAAAGTAAGTGAAGAAAAGTATAATTCTTCTGCTGGAAAGTATCAAGAAATAGAAGGGCCAGCAGTAGCAAAGGGCATGTTAGAAAAATACAATTTATCGGAGGATGTGCTTAGCAGAATATTATATATAATAGGTAATCACCATAGCTACAATAAAATAAATGGAAATGAATTTCAAATATTAGTTGAGGCAGATTGTTTAGTAAATATATTTGAAGATAAGATGGATAAGGAAGCCATAGAACATATAAAAAATAAATGTTTTAAAACCAAATCAGGCTTAAATTTTGTTGGGAGTATTTATCAATAGTTAATGATTACTTTGCAGCAATGAAATCCTTCACGGACTGTTCACAAAGTTGGCAAGGGATTTACACAAATAAAATATAAACTCTTATTATGATCAAATATTTAAAAAAGGGTGATAATAAGATGAAAAAATTTAATAAGATTGCTGTTGTTTTAGCAATATTAAGTATGACATTGTTCCTATTTGCAGGATGTCAAAGCAAAGATAGTTCAGATTCAGGTAATGGAGGAACTGCCCAGAGGAAGACATTCGATAAGAGTACTATGGAGAAAAACTACAAAGATAAGCTAGCCGCACTTGTGAAAGATGGAACTATAAACCAAGATCAATCGGGTAAAATATTAACTGCTCTTACTGCTAGATTCGATAAAAAATCACACGGAAACGGTGGACAAGCAGGCGGTAACACTGCTAAAAATAGTGGCAATAGTACAGGCGGAAATCCACCAAACGGTAATGGGGGTGGACAAGGAAAGGGCTCATTTAGTCCATTAAGCGAACTAGTAACTCAGAAAGTTATTACTCAGGCTCAAGCAGATACAGTAACAAAAAGCGTAATGGGAAATAGGCAAAATGGTGGTAACAACCAAAATGGACAAGGTAATCAATAGAGTTAAGTTAAAAAATTCATGATTGATATGAATGTTTGGGGATGTAGGTAGCTTTGGTGCAAAGCTACCTACATCCCCATTTTATTATTTTTTCTATTTTAACAAAAAAACACTATCTAATATTTTAAGTAGCGGATTGTTTTTTCTTTCTAAAGTAGTAAAATATAAAAACTATCCAAGATAAGATTCCAATTAAGCTAACAACTTGTGCTATTCTTAGTGGTCCAATCATAAGACTATCAGTTCTTAGGCCTTCAATGAAAAATCTCCCTACTGAATATAAACCTATATAACTGAAAATAACAATACCTGAACGTTTTGATCGTTTCAATATGGCTAAAAGGATGAAAAATATACAAAGATCCCAAATTGATTCATATAAAAAGGTAGGATGATAGTAAGTGCCATCTATGTGCATTCCATTCTGAATAAACATAGGAAAATGTTGTATGAAACTATAAGAAACGGGACCACCATGGGCTTCTTGATTAAAAAAGTTACCCCACCTTCCTATGGATTGTGCAATTATAATTGGAGGAGCAATTACGTCAGCATAATCCATGAATCTTAGCTTTCGTCTATAACAATAGGTGAAAGAAGATAGGAGACCTACGATTACGCCACCATGAATTGCAAGGCCACCTTGTCTAATGTTTAATATTTCTATTGGATTATTAACATAGTCACCGAAACTAAAAATAACATAATAGAGTCTTGCACCTATTATAGCCAATGGTAAGGATATTAAAATCATATTTAAAAGTTCATCATAATTAACGTTTTTTAATTTTGACGTATAACTTGAAATTACAATCGCAAGCAACATACCGCAGGCAATTATTATTCCATACCAGCGTATACCAAGACCAAATACTGAAAATGCTATTGGATTCATTTTATCACTCCTTTTATAAGCTTTCTTTAAAAGCATATCCAAAATCAATTTTACAACATAGTTGTAGAAAAATAAACATAGTTCTTTGTATTTGATGACTTTTTTCAATTATGGGATAGATAGCAAAATAAAAAAATTTTATTATACGGATAAAATCATAAAAAAATGATAACTATAATTAAGTAGCAAATTGAAATTTTAATATGATAAGGAGGTACTATAATATGGAAGCTACAGCGTCAAAACAATTAGAGGCTAGCAATTTAAAAGTAATTAAAGACGAAATAGGCTATGAGTTACTTATGAATAAGAAATTTTATCAATATGGTCAATACTGTACAGATGGAGGACTAAAGCAACTTTGCAATGAAGCAAGCAATATTCATAAAAACAACTTTAATAATTTAAAGACATATTTGGATTCTCATCAATAATAGAGTAGGAGGTTTTTTTATTATGGCAAGTGCAGGTAATTTTAGTGAAAAAGAATTGATGCAAGATTTATTGGCAACAGAAAAACAAGTAGTATCTTCTTATAGTACAGGAATTACAGAATCATCATGCCCAAATTTAAGGGATACCCTAGTAAATAATTTTAAAAGTGTTCAAGATGTACAGTACAAAGTTTTTGATGCCATGAGGCAAAAGGGCTGGTATCCAACAAAAGATGCTCCAGAAGATGAAGTTAATCAACTTAAAGATGAGTCTAAGCAGATGTGTAGTGAACTAAAATGAATTTAAATGAGCAAGGTTATTTAGAACCTTGCTTATTTTTTTTCACAAATCTGCTAATTGTTTTTCAAAAATTAAGAGAGTATAATATAAGTATAATGAGAAGAAAGGTGGTATACATATGGCAAAAACCAAGTTCGCCTACCTAAGACCTTTATTTCAGGAGCAATCTTCCACTAAACAAGTCTGTAATTTTATTGAACTAGGAGTAGATAAAAAAAATATTTTTTCTGATGAAAAATATGGTGAATTTAGTGAATATGAAAAATTGAAAAGTATAATGAGCCAAGGGGATACCTTGTATATTAAATCACTACGCGTTTTAGGTACAGATACAATTCAAATGATTGATGAATGGAATAAGCTGAGAAAAAATTCTAAAATCAATGTAAACGTTTTAGAAACATATATGATGGATATTGGCAGTGATAGGGATAATATAGAATCAGAGCAATTAGTGAAAAGTATACTTAATTTTGAGGCAATAATATAGCCGTTATCAATAAAAAAATCATGGTAGCAAAAGAATGTGAGTAAAACTACAATCTTTTGCTACCATGATTTTAATGGGAACTTTAGACGATTTTTATACTGAAGAGGGTGGAAATGTGTATAGAAATTCTAATTAAAAATTTCATTCTTGACGAATCAGCATTTAAAGGATATAATAGACTTCGTGACAAATTAATAAAACAAGTTGTGTGATTATTTCACCAGATAGTCGCAGATAAAGCATGTAAATGTGGAGAGATGTTCGAGTGGTTTATGGAGCCCGCCTGGAAAGCGAGTGTTGGGGAAACCCAACCGGGGGTTCGAATCCCCCTTTCTCCGCCATTAAAACTTTGTTGTGCTAGACGGGGAGTCAGCGGTGCCTTGTAACCTGCAATCCGCTATAGCAGGGTTGAAATCCTTGTGTAGGCTTTGGTCTGTAAGGTCTGCCTTATAAAAGTGGTGTTGAGAGTTGGGTCCCACGCAATGGAAGTTCATGAAATCCGTCAGGTCCGGAAGGAAGCAGCGGTAAGTGAATCCTTTCGTGTGCCGTGGAAAAACCTGATTTGAGCTAACTAGATAAGTAACGCTTATAGGCTATTGTCGAATCAAGGTGCACGACATTTAATTAAGAAAAAAAGTTAAGATGCTTAATAAAGCATCTTTTTTGTTATATAATTAACTTAAATAAATAACTATAACGTAGTATAATATAATAGAAGGAAAACATGTTTAATGACAAAGAGGGTGAAAAAGTGGGGTACAAAGCACTATACAGGGAGTGGAGACCTAAAACATTTGAAGAAGTAGTTGGTCAAAAACACGTTACCATAACATTAAAAAATCAAGTTGAAAATGATAGAATAGCCCACGCGTATCTTTTATGTGGAACTAGGGGTACTGGAAAAACCTCTACGGCTAAAATACTTTCTAAGGCTGTAAATTGTTTGAATCCAATTGATGGAGAGCCATGCAATGAGTGTGAGATGTGTAAAAAAATAGATGCTGGCCTTGCTATAGATGTTACGGAACTCGATGCAGCATCACATAATGGGGTAGAAGACATAAGAAACATAATAGATGAAGTGCAATATCCACCACATGAGAGTCGTTTTAAGGTTTATATAATAGATGAGGTTCACATGCTTTCAGTTGGAGCAGTAAATGCGTTTTTAAAAACACTGGAGGAGCCTCCTAAAAATGTTATATTTATTTTAGCAACAACGGACCCACAAAGGCTTCCTGCAACTATTCTTTCAAGATGTCAGAGATTTGATTTTAAAAGAATAAAAAAAGAGGATATGTTTCAAAGGCTTAGGGAAATTGTTACAAAACAAGGATTCTCTGCAGATGATAAAAGTTTATATTTAGTAGCTAGAATATCAGATGGTGCCATGAGAGATGCACTTAGCATGTTAGATCAGGCTATAGCAGTAGGTAGTGGCAAGGTTGAATATGATGATATTATAAATATGCTTGGACTGGTAACCAATGATTATCTTGTAAAAATAACTGATGCACTAATAGAAAAAAACGTTGAAACTGCAATGCGGGTAGTGGAAGATGTAGTTATAAATGGTAAGGACATAAATATATTTATTAAAGATTTTATAGTTCATATGAGAAATCTTATGATGGTAAAGGTTAGTAACAATCCAGAAGAAATAATAGATTTGTCAGAAGAAAATATTAAAATATTAAAAGATCAATCAAGTAAAATAAGAATAGAAGAAATAATGAGATGCATTAGAATATTGCAGGAAACAGAAGAACAGTCAAAATGGAGTAAACAGAGTAGAATATATTTGGAACTTGCAATTATAAAAATGTGCAAGTCAGAATATGATACATCTAACGAGGTTATATTAGTAAGACTTAATAAAATTGAGCAAACTATAAAGCAGGGAGAAATGAACTTTAGTAAAGAGAGTACTATTGGAAATGCTAAAGAAGAACTGAAAAGAATAACTAAGCAGGTTAAAAAACCACAAATTAATGAACAATTAATTGAGCAAGCTATAAATAGTGATTCTAAGATAAGTTTAGAGGATGTGAAAAAGGTTTGGAAAGACATCCTTGAAACGTTTAAGGCAAGAAGATTTAGAGTTTTAGGAGCCCATCTTACAAATGGAGAGCCGGTGAGTTGTAGTGGGAGTATTATAGAAATAAGATTCCACAAAAATTATAATTTTAGTAAGCAAAACCTGCAAAGAACAGAAAATAATAAAGTGGTTGAGGAAATTTTTTCAGAAATACTTAAAGAAAAGGTAAAAATAAAATACAGTGTTGAATCGGATGAGCCAGAAGATACTTCTCCAGAAGATATACTAAAGCAAGCGTTTGGTGAAGAAATTGTTGATATTATTGATGAATGATACTATAAATGGTAAAATAATTTGAATGCTAATTTTAAATTAAAAAAATATTTTAGGAGGTTTTATATATGCCAAAAGGTGGATTCCCAGGAATGGGCGGAGGAAACATGAACAACTTATTAAAGCAGGCGCAGAAAATGCAAAAACAGATGGAGGATATGCAGAAGGACCTTGAAACTAAGAATTATGAAGCAAGTGTTGGTGGTGGAGCTGTTACAGCTATAGTAAGTGGTAAAAAACAATTGATTGATATAAAAATAAAGCCAGAAGTAGTTGATCCTGATGATGTAGAAATGCTTCAAGATCTAATTATATCAGCATGCAATGAAGCAATGAAGAAGGCAGAGGATGAATCTTCAGAAGGAATGAAAAAGATGACAGGCGGAATGAGCATGCCTGGAATGTTTTAATTAAGAAATAAATTTAAGGTATCTTCTAAAAAATAACAAGTCATTATTATGATATATTTGACTTGTTATTTTATTTCAGATGTATTACCAAAAACAATTGAGGTGAATGTGTTGGATTTTTATCCAGTGGCAATAGAAAAATTGATTGAAGAGTTTGCTAAGCTCCCAGGTATAGGATATAAAACTGCACAAAGACTAGCACTATATGTATTAAATCTACCTAAGGATGAGGTTGATGGTTTTGCAAATGCCCTTATTAAGGCTCGTGGTACCATTAAGTATTGTTCAGTATGTGGAAATTTTACGGATTCTGATCCATGTGCTATTTGCTCCAATCCAAGTAGGGATAAAGGAACTATCTGTGTGGTAGAAGAGCCTAAAGATATTATGTCAGTGGAAAGAGTTAGAGAATATAATGGCGTGTATCATGTGTTACATGGTGTCATATCACCGATGGCAGGAATAGGACCAGATTCAATAAAACTAAGAGAACTAGTAACTAGAATGAAGGATGATGTCAAGGAAGTTATCGTTGCAACTAATGCCAATGTTAACGGAGAAGCTACAGCCATGTATATATCTAAATTACTTAATCCATTAGGAATCAAAGTTACTAGGATTGCACATGGGATACCGGTTGGCGGGGATCTTGAGTATGCTGATGAAGTGACTTTATCAAAAGCTCTTGAAGGTAGAAAACAAATATAAGTAATATTTGTCCCATTTTATATCTATAATTGTAAGGAGATATGAAATGGGAGGTTTTCTTATGATCAGGAAAAAAAGCACTAAAATTACTAGTAATCAAATAGGTTATAACGATGATAAGAAGAATATAATTGCAGCCATAGAAGAAGCTAAGAAAGAACTACAGGAATGTAGAGACTATTTTGAATTTGTAGACGAACCTGTGCTTGTTGATTATGCTATATATAAAGAAGCAGCAGCCAAATCAAAGTATGCATATCTTATTGAACAAGCTAAAAAGCTTGGCATAAAGGTAAATGGGTTTAGTATGCATATAGACGAGGAGTATGTAGAATAATCTATCAATGAGGGGATGATTAAATGGAATACGTTGGTTATTTTTTAATTGCCATAATAGCCCTGTTTATTGTAGTTAAATTATTAGCATGGCCATTAAAGATATTGATTAAGTTAATAATAAATGCTGTACTTGGAACTATACTATTATTTCTTGTTAATTTAATTGGAATTCACTTTGGATTTGTCATTGGTATTAATATAGTAACGTCACTTATAGCTGGTTTCTTTGGTGTACCAGGGGTTATATTCCTCATAGTATTTAAACTAGTATTATAGATTTTGTATAACATCACCATTTCAACAAAATAATTGGTGAGTATACCATCATGAGTTTTTACACTTCGTATATAATTTTTAAGCTGTTTTGTATATATTAAAATATATGGACAGCTTTTTTATTTTGTCTTTTTATCTATGTCCTTGAAAATTTTATTATTATAAACTACATTGAGTAGATAGAAGAATTGAAATTAAACGCACAGAATAATATGATTTAAGTGAGCAGATGGAAAAGTTGTCCACTGGAAATTAGTATTTAGTAATGAAAAATTGCATATTTTACATGAAATTATGCCATAGTAATGTTATACATTACCGTGTGTATCCTATATAAGAAATCAATGAATATATATAAGGAAACAAAGGATAGGGGTTTTAATTTAGTTTATTGAGGCATAGGTAGTAAACTAGTGGCTATAATAATGTTATTATAGAACACGTCGCAAGAAACAAACGAGAAAAAAAGAAACAACAAACTGAAATTGATACTGAAAAAAAGTATTGACAAAGGGTTTGAACTTGTGGTATTATATAAAAGTTGCCTAACGGCAACACGATGATCTTTGAAAATTAAACAGAGAATAAGAATTAAGTAAACCAGCAAATTTCTTTGAATCTTAGCAATAAGATTTAAAATATTTATATTAAGCGAAATGAGCTTAATCAAACACTTTTTTATGAGAGTTTGATCCTGGCTCAGGACGAACGCTGGCGGCGTGCTTAACACATGCAAGT
>Ga0255362_1000046_pt1 | contig 34324 bp, 30 predicted proteins | sample GFST75r2metaG_FD_186000 | JGI IMG/M metagenome (GOLD analysis project Ga0255362, IMG submission 186000)
ATATATAAATAGCTTAAGATACCCACAACAAAGAAAAATGGATTAATTGTATAATAAATTTTACTGATTTTATTTATTATATCTAATTTAGTTTGACGTTTCGGAATTTCTTCACCCGTATAATAAGCAAGGTTATTAGTAAGATATTCTAGTTCTCTGACTTGAGTATTTGTACCAAAACTATTGATGTTATTTGAACTTAGAGGAACATTTTCATACTGACTCATATGAATAGTCATTCTTAATGTTTCGCTTAATGATTTGATAAGAGGCTTTATATATCTATTATCCCAAGGAGATTCAAACACGGAAAGATAGCCACCTCTAGTCTTAAGCTTTCCGTTTGCTATGGCATCATTAATTTCTTTAGCGGACTGTTTGTAGAACTGTTGACTAGATCTTCCATCTTTTAATCCATACCATTCCACACTATCAACAACAGCCCATACAAGCATAGAACAAGAAGCATTGCCGGATGCAGTAGTTAAAAAGGTGTGATTCTCAAGAATAGGTTTTAATTTTGCAAAAGTTGGTGAAACTTCGTAAGCTTTTTCACGGGTGGACTTTGATATTGGAACCTCAGCACTCCAACTATCGGGTTTTATGGTTGTTAGAGCCTTAAATAAATCAGGAAGATAACCACCGGTATATTCATTTGTAGCAAAAATACCATAATAAGAATAATTTATGGCTGAAACAGTAAGAATACTTAGTATTAAGAAAATTGGTATGGTAGTAAGCACCATAAGCCGCTTAATTCTATGCTTGGACTGTTTATTAAAGAATATAGAGAATGCTGTTATAATTATAGCCACAACTACAAAAGGCATTACCCAAGGGGAATCTTCTCTTGCAAGCCAAACAGCAGATAAAAAAAATCCAGAAACAGTACAATAAAGAAATAGCTTTGGAATAGAAACATCACGATTTAGATATATAGCAATAATCAGTGAAAATAGAATTACTACTAAATAGCTGTATATTGAATCTCTGTAAGCCCTTTGAAATGACCAGGTATCAGATGCAATAGGATTAAACATAAGTATAGTATAGATAATTGCAAGGGCATTTTTATTTGGGATTATTTTTTTTAGAACCATTATAAAAGTTAAAGATGCACCAAAACATAATAGCACATTTCCGAATATAAAAGGAATACCAAATTTATGTATAAAGGCTAAGTAAAGTGGAAAGGTAATACCTTTTGCAAGTGTATATTGATCAAATGCACCAAGCCACTTTCCTGCGATTAAATTTGCAGCATTTCGAAGCATCATACCGTCATCGTATTGATTATCACTAAATGCCCAAATTCTTACTGACGTGGATAGGAATAATCTTATGAGCAAGATTAGTAAAATGTAGATAATAAAGATTTTTCTCTTTTCAATATATTTTTTAATTTTCATAAAATACTTCCTTTACATTTTTATAAATCTATAAATATTGGTTGAAATAATAGGATACCTATATTAATTTACAACCAAAGCACATTATAACATAATTGGATAATTTTATGCAATTGATAATAATACTAATGTATTGGTAAATCACATATAAGGGTAATTTACCGATTTTTATGGATAGAATAAATAAGTATATGCATTTCCACGCCTAATTATTTGACTATTATAATTGTAAATGTTAATATAAATAGTGATTAAAATCAAGTAAACAGGAGTATGTAATGGTGGAGATAAACTTAAGTATAATAATAGTAAATTGGAATGCAAAAGATCTTTTAAAAGATTGTTTGTATTCAGTATATGAAAATACAAAAGAATTAAATTATGAAATTATAATTGTAGATAACAATTCTTCTGATGGAAGCTGTGAGATGCTAAAGGAAAAATTTTTACATAAATCAAATTTTACGCTTATTGAGAATAAAGATAATAAAGGATTTGCATCAGCCAATAACCAGGCTATAAAAATAGCTAAAGGAACTGCTGTTTTACTACTCAATGCAGACACATTAATAAATGAAAACGTAATATGTAAAACTTATGAATGTCTTATGGGTGACAAAAAACTAGGTGTTGTTGGTTGTAAAGTTTTGAATCCAGATGGAACCCTTCAACTTGCATGCAGACGTATGGCACCAAGGCCTAAGGATGCTTTTTTTAAACTCTTTGGAATTAGTAGATTATTCAAAAATAACAAGAATTTAACTAGGTATAATCTGACTAATGCGCCAGAAGATGAATTTTTAGACGTGGACTCTGTATCTGGATGTTTTTTAATGATAAAAAGCGAAGTAATTGATAAAATTGGTCCGCTTGATGAGACATTTTTTATGTATGGAGAAGAGATGGATTGGTGTATGAGAACAAAAAAACAAGGCTATATTGTGAGATATTGTCCAGTTGGCACAATAATTCATTATAAAGGGCAAAGTAGTAAAAAACTTGGAACAAAAGCAACCTATGAATTTTATAGGGCAATGATTATATTTTATAATAAGTATAATAAAGGTGAAAGTATATTTTTATTTGACTGGATAGTTTATGTGGGAATAGTTCTTCTAGGTATAGTTGCTATAATAAAAAACAAGTTGGTGCCAAATGGTAGAGTGGGAACAAAAGGTTAGCATTGGACTTTATTGGAGGAAAAAATGATTGACATTTCAATAATAATTGTAAATTACAATACAAAGGATCTTATAAAAGCCTGTATTGAATCCATATATGATAATACTAAAGGCATTTCTTTTGAAATAATAGTTGTGGATAACGCATCAAGTGATGATACCATTGAAATGCTTGAAAATGACTTTAAAGACGTAAAGCTAATTTTGAGTAAAGTAAATGGAGGATTTGCATATGCAAACAATTTAGGTATAAAGAAAAGCGTTGGAAGATATGTATTTTTACTTAATAGTGACACTATTATTTTAAAAAACGCCATGGAAAAAATGATAGGGTACATGGATGAAAAAGAAAACATAGGAATGCTTGGGCCAAAACTTTTAAATAAAGATTTGACTCACCAAACATCCATCTCTGGATTTCCTACATTTAAAAGGGAAGTTTATCACATGTATAAATTGAAAAATGTACTTAAAATTCCTTTGGTTAAGAGTTTTTTTGTTAAATTTGGGGGAATCTTTGGATCAAAAGATGTGGAGCAGTATATGAAAAATTATCAAAGTATAGAAGAACCTGAAGAAGTACAAGTGTTAGTTGGTGCTGCGTTATTAATAAGAAGGCAGACTATTGAGGATATTGGAATGCTAGATGAAAGGTATTTTATGTATTATGAAGAGATAGATTATTGTCTTAAGGCTTCTATGGCTGGTTGGAGTAGAGTCTATTATCCTCATGCACAGATAATTCATCTTATTGGACAAAGTAGTGAAAAATTAAGTGCTATGACCTTTTATGAAAGATACAGAAGCATGATATTATACTACAGAAAAAATTATGGTAGGGCAAAGGAATTACAGGTGAGGATAAATTTAGTTATTGCTCTTGGTTTTAGAGTGGTAGGACTAACTTTTTTACGGATTTTCAAACCATCAAAAACCATTACAGATAACAAAAAAATATACTTAGATACCATAAAAATGGCCACAAATAAAAGTGCTATAGCAAGAAATAGGTACTAAAAAAATAAGTTGTTAAGAGGTGATAAGTTTGAGGATTAAAAATAAATTAATTTATTACATATTATGTGCTTATGTTATACTTATACCAATTATACCTAATGGTTTAAAACTTAATATAATTCCTAAAATTCACGAAATACCACCATTTGGAATAAGTTTATTAGCATTATTAATATTAATATTTTTCATTTCAGCAGTGAGAAACTGGCAAGGTTTCATAGGTAATGTGAAAGATTTTTCAACAGACTTTTTAGGTATTTCAATGCTTGCACTTTTGGGGATTATGGTAATATCTATTTTCTATGCATCATATAGGATGATTGCAATAACTGAAAGTGCCAGATTTTTATCCTATGTGTTATTATATATTATAATAAAGTATAATATGGATAACAATCAGGTGAAAGGGATTATAAATTCTTATTTATTTACTTTTACATTGATAAATATTTACGGCATTTTTCAAAAAATTACAGGGTTTGCACTTTTATCTGGATACGCTGTTCCAGGCACAAATATTTTAAGAACCAATGCTACTTTTGATAATCCAAACACTTTTGCTGCATTTTTGCTTATTGGAGCTTTTCCTGTGCTTATGATGATAGTAAAAGGGAAAAATATAATTTCAAAAGGTATATTCACTATAATATTTGTAATGACACTTTGTAATATAAGCTTTACATATTCTAGAAATTCATTTTTAGCTTTAGGTATAGGTGCTGTAATATTGGCAGTCATATATAGTTGGTATTTTTTAATAGGAATAGCTGGAATTGTAGCAATTGCATTTGCTATTCCCATGATAAAGAACAGATTATTTCAAATTGGAGATAGCTCTATAGATGCAGGTAGAATACATATTTGGAAAACAGCATTAAAGATGATACAAGAACATCCTTTGCTTGGGGTTGGAAACGGAAATTTCACAGAATTATATGACACCTATGTGGCAAAATATAAATATCTTCGCTATTTAAATTATTCGCATTATCCTAGTCATAATGCATATTTAAAGATTGAGTCAGAACTTGGAGTAGTTGGAGGTATTTCATTTATTGCAATAATAATAGGTGCTATAATAAAGGTTAAAGATGTGATTAAAAATGTTGAGGATAAAGACTTAAAATTGTTTTATATTGGATTTTTCGCCTCTATGATTGGATTTTTCTTTATGAATTTGTTAGAAAGTTTATTTACCGTTCCTGAAGTGGTAGCATATTTTTGGATATTTTTAGCCTGTGCTGATGCATTACTTTATAGAGAGCGTAGTAATACATACTAGGGGGAATATATGTTTTCAAGAGTATTAAAATATGATATATATAATGAGAGTAAAAATGAATTTATTAAGTACATAAAAAGTTTTAATAAAATTCATATAATTTCAGGAAATCCTGAAGTATTGTACAATGGAATGAATGATAATTCACTTTTTAAAGGGTGCACAGAAAAAAACTCCGTTATAATTCCAGATGGAATAGGAGTTGTTATAGCATCTAAAATAGCAAAGGCGCCAGTAAAAGAGAAAATTGCAGGTATTGAAGTTATGGAAGCAATAGTGAAATTCTGCAGGGATGAGAAAAAGGGAATATATTTTTTAGGTGCAAAGCAGGAAATGCTAGATAAATGCATGGAAAACTTGAAAAAGAAGTATAGTGGATTAATTATTGTAGGCAGTCATGATGGATATTTCGATATAAAAAATTGTGAAGAAATATTGAATGACATAAGAGAATCTAGCCCTCATGTGTTGTTTGTAGCCATGGGATCTCCCAAACAGGAAAGGTTTATCAATCAGTATATGAATAGTTTGTCTGCTAGCATATACATGGGACTTGGAGGCAGTTTCGATGTTATATCAGGAAAGCTTAAAAGAGCTCCAAGGTGGATGATAAATATGGGACTAGAATGGTTATATAGAGTTTCAAAGGAGCCATTTAGAATAAAAAGATTAGGGGTTATCCCTAAATTTTTATTAAAAGTTACTTTCAGTAAAAAAGAAAAATAGTATATAATATATTTAGGAGTTGATAACAATGAAAATTTTAATAACAGGAGCAAACGGACAGCTTGGAAGAGAGATTCAAAAACAATATGGTAAAACAGATGTGGAACTTTTACTAACAGATGTTACGGATCTTGATATAACAGATGTATTAGCGGTAAACAAATATGTAAGTGAAAATAAACCAGATGTTATAATAAATTGTGCGGCACATACTCAGGTTGATAAATGTGAATCACAACTAGATTTGGCTACAAAAATAAATACTATTGGACCTAAGAATTTAGCAGCAGCTGCATTTTCAATAGGTGCAGAAATAGTTCAAATTTCTACAGATTATGTTTTTGATGGAGAAGTTGATAAAAACCTTACGGAGTTTGATGAACCAAACCCAAAATCAGTCTATGGAAGTACTAAGCTTGAAGGCGAAAAATTAGTTAGAGCATTAAATCCAAAACATTACATAGTTAGAACCGCATGGCTTTATGGTGATGGTGGCAATTTTGTCAAAACAATGTTAAAACTTAGTAAAGACCATGATGAACTTAAAGTTGTAAATGATCAAATTGGTACACCAACAAGCACTGTGGATCTAGCAAGAGTTATTATTAAGCTTGTTAGGGAAAAAAATTATGGATTGTTCCATTGTACGTGTAAGGGTGTTTGTTCTTGGTATGACTTTGCTTTGGAGATATTTGCAATTAGAAACATAAATATTAAAGTTACTCCATGTACTTCTGAAGAATTCCCAACCGCTGCAAAAAGACCAAAGTATTCTGTGCTTAGAAATTATATGCTGGAATTAACTACAGGTGATATTACAAGAGATTGGAAAGAAGCATTAAAAGAGTATCTTGCAGATCTTGATGCATAACTAATATATTTGGACTCGTACTTTAAAAGTACGAGTCTTTTAAAAAGGATTTAAGGATGGTATTTAGATGAATAAAGTGGCGAAAAATGCTATAGTTGTAATTAGTTCAAGTATCTTAGCTCAATTTCTAGCATTTCTTACAACCAGTTTTTGTGGTAAGCGATTGGGTGAAACAGCCTTTGGTGAATTAACAACGGTTCAATCCATAATCACCTATTTTACGTTATTTGTACTTTTTGGATTACAGACTTATGGAACTCGTGAAATTGCAAAGGATAAAAGTGGAATAAAAACCGTAGTTGGGGATATTCTTGTATTTAGAATTATTCTTTTTATTATTAGCTTTGTATTAATCGCAGTGGTTGCACTATGTATATGGAAATTTAATCATGATGGTGTGCTAGCAATACTATTAGCACTATATGGATTAACGTTACTCCCAATGGCTATGAGCATTGATTGGGTATATAGTGGTTTGCAAAAGATGGAGTATAATTCTGTATATAATGTTTTAAAGAGTGGAGTTCCATTTGTTCTAGTATACATATTCTTAAAAGAAAAAACTCAACTATATTATATACCATTATTTACGGCTTTAGCACTGATAATAGGGGTTATGTTTCAATTCTATGGATATTTCTTTAAAGAGAGGTTACAGGTAAAGGTAAGATTAAATAAAAGAACAATGCTGGGATATATAAATTTTGGACTTCCATTTGTAATTTCTGGACTGCTAGCTATGATAAATGGAAACGTGGATAGAGTTGTCATTTATTTTTCTAGAGGAAGTGCAGAGGCTGGAATTTATGCATCAGGATATAATATAATATTTTTTCTTATAAATGTGGTTGGCATGATATTCATTCCTATTTTTCCTGTAATGATAAGCTATTTTCATGAAAATTCTAAGGAAAAACTTTGCGAACTTATGGATAAGACTTCAAAAATATTAGCTGCATTTATAATACCTGTGGCACTTGGAGGAATAATTCTTTCAAAACAATTAATTACATTATTGTATGATAAAACATATGTTAGTGCATATATTTCTTTTTCTATATTATTAGCCTATGTTGTGATTCTCTTTTTCAGAGAATTATATGGTTATGGTTTAAATGCCTTTAACTTAGAAAGAAAATATGTAAAGGCGGTGGCAGTATCAGCCATAGTGAATCTTGGGCTAAATTTAGTATTGACACCTAAATATGGAATGAACATTGCAGCTATAATAACATTAGCCTCTGAAATTATTAATTTTGTTATGATGAAGCAATATGCAAAAGAGATAATAGTAGTATCAAATATGAAAAACATAGTGAGGGCATTATTTCCTAGTTTATTAATGGCAGCTATAACTCTTTTGCTTAAATACAACAATATTAATATTATTATGAATATTGTTATCAGCGCAGCTATGTATTGTCTCTTTATTTTTATTACAAAGTATATAACTATGGGTGAAATTAAATCTTTACTTAGAAAGGGGTGATTACAAGAATGAGATATTGTGTGTTATACCCTAATGCAGAAAATGTTCATCTAATAAAGGATGTAGGTATGATTGCCTATAAGCTACATAAACTTTATGAATATGATGCTTTTGTAGCATCATATAACAATGGAGAATATGAATATTTAAATAATGAGGTAAATGGATTAAAACAAGAGTTTATAGATAAAAAGCATGGGCATTTCTTTAATGTATTTTTATATCTTAAAAATAATGCAGTGAAAATTGATGTGCTTCAAATATTCCATATGACCTTTAATTCTGTTGTCTATGCAACGATTTATAAACTGTTTAATAAAAAAGGAACTATATTCCTTAAATTAGATTGTACAGAGGCAATTTTGGGTAAAATAAAAGCTATGGGTTTTATTGAAAGACTATTTTTCAACTTTTTTTTAAGTAGAGTAGATATTATAGGGGTAGAACAGAAAAAAATATATGAAAAGCTTAAAACGTTACTAAATAAACATAGCTCAAAGCTTTTAAATGTGCCTAATGGTATAGATTATGAAATGAAATGTTTTAATGAAAAATCAGACTTTTCAACTAGGGAGAATACAATATTAAGCGTTGGTAGAATTGGGAGTCCAGAAAAGGTTTCAGACTTACTTTTAAAAGCTTTTGCCTCTTTGGACGAAAAAGTAAGAGCACATTGGAAAGTGGTATTCATAGGACCTGTAGAGGAAAGTTTTCAAAATACAATAGATGATTTTTATAATAAAAACAAAGGTATAAAAGGCAATGTGATTTTTAAAGGACCTATTTATAATAGGGAAGAACTGTACATGGAATATAAAAATGCTAAAATATTTTGTTTAACTTCCAGTTTTGAAAGCGTAGGAATTGCATTAATAGAAGCGGCTTCTTGTGGTGATGTTATATTATCAACTAGAGTTGGTATAGCTGAGGAACTCACCGCAATGGAAAACGGAATAACTGTTGATATAGGTGATGAGAAGGCCTTAGCTGAGGGGCTTTCAAAGCTTATACTCAGTGAAAATCTCAAAATATTTTCACAGGTGACTGAAAAACTTTGCAAGGAAGAATATAATTGGGATACAATAGTAAAAAAATTAGAATATAGAATAAATAAATTAAAAGGAAATAATTGATATGACGAGTCCAAAGGTTTTTATTGTAATACTTAATTTTAAATCATTTCTAGATACAAAGGAATGTTTACAAAGTTTAAAAAGTATAGACTATGATAATTATGAAATTGTGGTGGTGGATAACTGCTCAAATGACGATTCATTTAAAAAGTTAAAAATTGAATTTTCAGGATATAAAATTCTAAGTACAGATAGGAACATAGGTTATGCAAATGGCAATAATATTGCTATAAAGTATGCATTGGATAATTGCGCTGAATATATATGTGTATTAAACAATGACGTGGTTGTGGAATATGACTTCTTAAGCAAAATAATTGATGTTATGAAATGCAATCCAGAGGTTGGAATCGCAGGGCCTTGTATTTGTAAATATAGTGATAGAAATGTAATACAAGCTATGGGAGCAAACATTAACTTATATACTGGACTTACTCAAGGTAGGTTTAAGGGAGCTAAATACAATGAAATAAAACCGGAGAATACTGAAGTTGCTTACCTTGGAGGAGCGTGTTTTGTAGCAAAAAAAGATGTATTTAATAGCGTTGGTCTCATTCCAGAAAATTATTTCCTTTTTTTCGAGGAAACAGAGTTTTGCTTAAAAGCAACTAGAGCAGGATATAAACTTTTATGTGTGTATGGAAGTAGAATATATCACAAAGGTTCATCTACAATATCTAAGTATGATGGACTAAGCTATTATTTTTTAAATAGAAATAGGGTGATATTTATGAGAAGAAATGCGAATGCTTTTGAAAAATCAGTATTTTCTATATATATTTTTATTGAAGCAATGGGAAGAATTATAATAAGGCATGAACCATTTACACTGCTTAAAAATATATTTTATGGTTTTACGGCAAATAAAAAGGAAATTGATGTGGAAGCCATAAAATCATTTTTGAAATAGAATATTTGTAAAGTAATTACACATAATACTCTTAAATAATTAAAGTAATGGAGTGTGATTATATGGATTTTTATGATGTTATAAATAAGAGAAAAAGCGTAAAAAAGTTTAAAAACACCAAAATTTGTGAAGAAAAACTAGGCAGAATAATAAATACGGCAATGCTTGCACCCTCATGGAAGAATAAAACTTCCTATAAATTTATCATAGTAGATGATAGCTATAAAAAAGAAAAAATTTCGGAGTGTATTAAAAACAGTTCAGATGAGGCAATGCAAGCTATAAAAGATGCCCCTATTCTTTCTATTGTAGTAGGTGAACCTGAGGATTCAGGAAATGTAGATGGTAAACCTCTTTATCTAGTGGATAGTGCTATTGCATTGGAACATTTTGTATTGGCAGCAGCAAGTGAAGGTTATGGTACTTGTTGGATAGCATCTTTTGATGAGGATAAGATAAGACAATATCTATCAATACCTTTTAATTTTAAAGTGGTAGCACTTACACCAGTAGGTGAAATTCAAGAGGAGAAACCGCATAATCCAATTAAAAATGTGAATGAACATGTATTTTTAAATACTTGGAATATTCCATATAGTAGGAAAAAAGAAAAGGTACTTAGTTAAAAAACTAAAAATCTCAAAGCAACTGAAATAGCTAAAAAAACTTATGATATGATAATAAAAAGCTAGTATGAATCCTTATTAAATTCATACTAGCTTTTTTATCATCACATCACATAGTATTCACATGAAACTTTCATATTAAAACAACAATTTATGTTTATAATTAATAATAAGGCATCATCAAAGAAATAACAAAGTAAGTAGGAGGTAATCATAAATGAATATTTTGAAGAAAAACATGGTAAAAGTAATTATAGTAGTTATTTCGTCTATACTATTATTCTTGTCTGTGTACATGATATACAATTATAACAGTGCCTCAAATTCAAATACACAATCAATGGGACAGCAGCAGGCACCATCAAATAAAGGAAATATACCACAACAAAATGGACAACCTGCAGCTGGGATGGGATCCATGAATTCATCATCAAGTTCTAGTACTAAATATTTGCCATCATTTATAGCTTATACCGTAATGTTTTTTATTATATTTATAGGCGCATTATTATTGATAGTATACAAGAAAATAAAAATAAGCAAAGAAAATATCCATGTGATTATAATTGGAATATTAGTAATAGGTTTTTTATTACGTACAGCATCAGCATTAATAATTGATGGACAGTCATTTGATATAAGTACATTTAGAGGATGGGCTAATACCGCATCGAGTAGTCTTCTAAAAGTATATGAAAACAAAACATTGGTAGATTATCCACCTTTATATTTATATGTATTATATATAATCGGTAAAATTTCTAAAATATCTATACTTGGCAACTATTATCCTTTGCTTCTTAAATTACCATCTATAATAACAGATATTTTATCCGGATATTTAATTTATAAAATATCTAAAACTCGTGTTTCAAAAGAAATTGGTATTATTTTAGCAGCAGCTTATATTTTCAATCCTGCAATACTAATTAATTCAACAATTTGGGGGCAGGTTGACTCGTTTTTTACATTACTAATCATGCTGGCGTTATTTTTCCTATCAGAAGATAAGATTATATTTTCAACTATATTTTTTGCTTTAGCAGTACTTATGAAACCACAAGGAATAATATTTTTACCAATATTGCTATTTGCATATATCAAAGGTAGAGATATAAAAACTATTTTGAAGTCTGTTATAACAGGAATACTAACTGGACTTATAGTAATAATTCCATTTTCTATGACCCAAGGTATTATGTGGATTTTTAAGTTGTATATTAGCGAAGCATCTGAATATCCATATGCTTCCGATAATGCATTTAACTTTTATAGCTTGATTGGAGCAAATCGTACTAATTATTTTTCAACTTTCTTTATTTTTGATTATCATACTTGGGGCATGATTGCAATAGTATTAGTTACAATTTTTTCAGGATATATATATATGAAAGGTAAGGACAAATCAGCTATTTTTATAGCTACATTAGTTGAAATAGTTGGAGTATTTAATTTTTCAGTAGGAATGCATGAAAGATATATGTTTACAGCAGTTGCTATATCTATTTTAGCCTATATATATTCCAAGGATAGGAGATTGCTATTTTTATCAGCAATGTTTACTTTAACAATATATGCTAATACACAGTACGTTCTTAGCGGAGTAAGTGTAATTTATTATACTCCTGTATTAATATTAACATCACTTTTGAATGTGTTAGGGTTTGTTTATCTTGCTAAAGTGGGAATTGATCTAACATTGAAAAAAAGTAAAGACTTTATGATTAGTGATTAGTTAAGGTATCATCAAATCATTATGTGAACTTTATAAATCACATAAAGTTCACATGATGATTTGATATTTGTGCCATAAACAGTTGATATACTTTATAAATGGGTAAGAAAATAATAAATATATTATTTAGAGTAAGAAACTGGGAGAGTGGCAAAATGGAAAAAATAAAATTCACAAAAAACAATATTGCACTAGGCATTATTGTAGTATTATCTGCAATATTAAACTTTGGAAATTTAAGTATAGAGGGATATGGAAATGCTTATTATGCAGCAGCTGTAAAAAGTATGACCTTAAGCTGGAAAAATTTTTTCTTTGTAGCCTTTGATCCAGCAGGATTTGTAACAATAGATAAGCCACCTTTAGGATTTTGGCTACAAGCAATTTCAGCTAAAATATTCGGTTTTAGTGGGGTAAGTATACTTTTACCATCAGCACTAGCTGGGGTGATTTCCGTTATATTAGTATATCATTTAGTTAAAAAGTCATTTGGAAGCGTAGCAGGGCTACTTGCGGCATTATTTCTTGCAATAACACCAGTTTTTGTGGCAGTAAGTAGAAATAATACCATAGACAATATACTTATAGTATTTTTATTACTAGCTTGTTGGGCACTTTTAATTGCAGCGGAAAGAGGTAACCTTAAATATCTAATATTAAGTATGGTATTTGTGGGACTTGGCTTTAATGTTAAAATGACCGAAGCATATTTAGTAATTCCAGCTTTGTACTTAACATATTTACTTTCAAATGCTATATCTTTAAAAAAGAGAATAGCTCATCTTCTTATTTGCACAGTGATTCTACTAGGGGTTTCTTTGTCTTGGGCACTAATTGTTGATGCAGTACCTGCATCAAGTAGACCATATGTAGATAGCAGTACAAATAATACAGTTACAGAGCTTATAGTTGGACATAATGGAAGTGAAAGATTTTCATTAAGTAGTTCATCTAAAACTGCCGGCGGCGGTGGCAGTAGTATGCCAGGAGTTGGCAAAGCTCCAAGTGGAATGCCAGGAGGTGGCACAGCACCTAGTGGAACAAAGCCAAGCGGAACTATGCCAAGCGGTATTATGCCAAGTGGCGTAGCAAAACCCAGTGGTACTATGCCCAGTGGAATGCCAGGTGGTGGTGGCAGTAGTTCATCACAACTTCAAGGTACATTTGGTGGAGAGATAACATCAGGCTTTACAAGATTATTTTTGAAGAGCATTCTTTCGGATCAAATAGTTTGGTTTATTCCACTAGCGTTTTTGGGATTTATTGCAGTATTTATAAAGGAAAAACTAAGATTTGCATTAAACAACAAGAGAAAACAATCTATTGTGATGTGGTTTGCTTGGTTTTTACCAGAATTTTTATACTTTAGTTTTAACACTGGAACATTCCATTCATATTATTTAACAATGCTAGCACCACCAACAGCCGCACTAGCCGGAATTGGAATTGTAGCATTATGGGAATTATATAAAGAAGGTACATGGAAAGCATGGCTATTACCAGTGGCATTATTGTTAACCGGAGCCACACATTTATTGATGCTTTATTATTTCATTAGTTATTCAAATATAACCAAAGTATTGATTGTTTTAGTAGCTTTGTTATGTGTAGTATCTGCCATAATACTTGGGGCATTAAATATTAGGAAGAAAACAGAGGGAGAACAAGGAATAGATCCAGCGCTAAAACTTAAGAAGATTTTAATAAGTTTAGCATTAGTTGGAATGATAATAACACCGCTTGTTGGTTCATCTGCTGCACTATTCACAAAACTTAGTAGCTCTTTTCCCGCAGCTGGACTAGAACTACTTTCTGGAACTCAAAGTGGTGGAATGGGTAGTAGCGATAGTAGCAGTAGCACAAAACTTGTAACTTTTCTTGAAAAAAACAAAACAGCTAGTCAAAAATATCTACTAGTAGTTAATTCATCAAGTTCTGCGGCAGATATAATTATTAGCACTGGAGAACCTGTAATGTCCCTTGGTGGATTTTTAGGAAGTGACAAAATAGTTACTCTGGCTCAATTTAAACAGATGGTTAAAAGTGGAGAAATAAGATATGTAATGGTTGGAGGAATGGGTGGAGGAACTTCTAGCTCAGATATTATGACTTGGGTTAAAAAAACCGGAAAACTGGTGTCATCAAGTTTATATAGTGATGCTAGTAAGACAAGTAGTAATATAACTAGTGGTACCGTTAATACAACAACCACGAAAGCAAGTAGTTCTGATTCAAAAACTAAAACTTCCAGTGAGCAGGGCGGCATGAATTCATCACAGCAATTATATGATTTAAAGACCTACACTGATAGTTCAACAAGTAAATAAAAGTAAATTACCATATATGATATATTTAAAGCAAAAACCTATGAAAATTATAATTTTCATAGGTTTTTACTTTAAATAAATACGTACCTGTGATAAAATATTATCTAATAGAAATACATTATAAGATATTTTAATGAAAATAAGCTAGAGTATATAATTAGATATTTTTTTTAATGACTTATACGAAAGAGAGTGCATAAAATGTTTGAAAATATGACTATAACTGAGTTCACAGATGTTCTTTCTAGTGAAAAGCCAGTACCAGGTGGAGGTGGAGTAGCAGCTCTAAGTGCTGCACTAGCGGCTTCTCTTACCGCTATGGTTTTTAATCTTACTACAGGAAAAAAGATTTTTGAGGAATATGATGAAATGACAAAAACTCATATATTGGAGAGCCTTAATGAAGTGAAAAATGTAAAACAAGAGTTTCTTACGTTTATAGACAAGGATGCCGAAGCTTTCTCTAAAATAATTGCAGCCTACAAACTGTCTAAAGTAACTGAAGAAGAAAAAATAGCAAGAAGCGAAAAGATACAACAAGGTTATAAGCTTGCAGCTAGTGTACCAATGGAACTTGCAAAAAAAGCAACTCGACTATATGAAATGATTGATGTGGCTTGTAAATATGGGAATAAAAATGTAATGTCAGATGCAGGTGTTGCTGCTATATTTAATCACTCAGTAATAGAAACTGCAGTTTTGAACATAAGCATAAACCTATCAGGGATTAAGGATGAAAATTTGAAAAATGAATTTAAATTCACGTCCACTAAATTGTTAATGCATAGTGAGAAAAGAAAAAATATGATTTTGAAAAAGGTATACCAAGACATATAGAGTCACAAATGATAAGGTACAAGCTTCAAGTAATAAGCAAGTTAACTTACTTAACACTTGAAGCTTGTACCTTTCAAGTTGTAACAAAACATTTATTCCTCTATAGGGTTTGATGGTCCAATTAATTCTAGCTGAAAAAAGGTAAGGTCAAGCCATTTACCGAATTTATAGCCTGCCTTGGTTATAGTACCTGAGCATTTAAAACCTAACTTTTCATGGAGTTTTATACTTTTCTTATTATCAGCATCTATGCCTGCAACAATTATAGCATAGCCCATGTCACTGGCAATTTTAATTAGCTCCTTAGTTAGCATTTCTCCAATGCCATTTTTTCTATAGTCTTTATGGACATATACGGAATGTTCTATGGAGTATTTATAGGCAGGCCATGATCTAAAAGGACCGAAAGTGGCAAATGCAACAGCCTTATTGTCCGCCTGAAAAACTAAAAGTGGATATCCAGCATCTTTTTTATTTTTATACCATTCCTTCCTTTCTTCTAATGTGTGAGGCTTATAGTCGTAAATTGCAGTTGTATTTAATATTGCATCATTATATATATCCAAAATATCAATCAAATCTTTATCCGTTGCATCTCTTATCATTTTGTGCTCCCTTCATTCAATGAAAATAGTATTAAAATAATTATATTATCTTTTTAACACTATTACAAGAGAGTGAGGAGTCTTAAAAATTTTCACAAGTATTAATGCAAGTCATTAAGTGTCTTAAATTCATAACCTTTTGATTTCCATTCCTTAATCAATGAATCAAGTATTGCTGCATTTGTTTTTGAAACCGCATGCAAAAGATATATGCCACCTGGATGCGTTCTTTTAAGAAGTAAATTTTTTGCTCCTTCAGGATTAGGCTGATCATCTTTTAGCCAATCTCTATAAGCTAGACTCCAAAATATGGTCTTGTAACCAAGTTTATCAGTGTAATGCAAGGAAAGTTCACTGTATTTTCCCATAGGTGGCCTGAAAAACTTGCTCATTTCATAACCTGTAGCTTCCTTATAGGCTTCTTCAGTGGATTTAAGTTCCCAAGCAAATTTTTTCTCATCAGTTATTTTAGCCATAGATGGGTGTGTGTTTGAATGATTACAGACTAAATTGCCTTCAGCGGCCATACGTTTTACTAAAGCAGCATTAGATTTTATATAGGGTACAGTGACAAAAAAAGCGGCCTTTACATTATTTGATTTTAATACATCTAACATCTTGCCAGTGTATCCATTTTCATAACCTTCATCAAAGGTAAGATATATATACTTATGTTTTGTATCACCTAAATAATAAGCATTATATTTCTTTAGTAGTTCTAAGCTACTGGTCTCAGCTCTGGAAGGAACTTCATCTTTCTCAGGAAGAAAATACCAATTATGCTCTTTAGTATTTATATCGGTGCTATTATAAAATGAGTAAGAGCTTTTAGGAAAGCCTAAATGAGGAAGTTCATTTCCGTTACAATATCCAATTGAAGTTAATGCTAAAACTATACTTAAAGGGATTATTAATTTTTTCATATGTTATGTCTCCTTCCCAATAAAATTCTATAAAGTTGTATAAACTGTTATTATAGTCTATAATATTTTGTACATAGTTTTTATAAATATACGATGGGGTTTTTTGAAATGATAGACAGTTTTATGGAAAAAATTGACGAAATATATAACTTAATATTGGCACCAATAGATGGTGTCTACAAAAAAATAGGTATTGAAAGCTATAAAAATAAAATGAAAATGGCACAGGATGAATTATTTTCTATTCATTATTATGAGCTTGTTAAATTAAATAAGGAAAATGGAGTAGTTTACACTCCATGTGAGATAGCTGATTATATTATAAAAAATACAGTGAATATGGAAGACATAATTAAAAATCCATTTATTAAAATAGTAGATCCTGCCTGCGGTTCAGGAAATATGCTAATTCCATGTTTTAGGATTCTATATAAAATATATAATAAAAATTTAGAAAAAATAAATTTGGAAAATAATATAAATTTAACAAAAAAAGATATTTCTGCCCACATTATTAATAATAATTTATATGGATTTGATATAGATGAGAATGCATTAAAAATTTTGCAGATTGATTTATATGCTATAAGTGATCACGTAAATTCATGCAATTTTATTAAAAAGGATTTTCTTATAGAGCCACTTGAAAATAAATTTGATGTATATATAAGTAATCCACCATATGTAGGACATAAATCGGTGTCCAGGGATTACAGTGTTAAACTAAAAAATATGTATAAAGAAATATATAAGGATAAAGGTGATATTTCATATTGCTTTTTTCAAAAATCACTTTTGAATTTGGTAAAAGGTGGTAAACTTTCATTCATAACCTCAAGATATTTTCTTGAATCTCCAAGCGGGGAGATACTTAGAAAAATTTTAAAAGAGTTGTGTTCTATTGAAAAAATAGTGGATTTTTATGGTATAAGACCTTTTAAAGGTGCAGGAATAGACCCAGTTATAATCTTTTTAAAAAATGAGCAAAACATTGACAAAAAAATAGAAGTAATAAAACCAAAGGTTACTAAAGGAAAAAGTAAATATGATTTCTATAAATCCTTATTTATGGGACAGGGAAAAGAATACAACAGTTTTTATATTAAGAAAAATCTTTTAAACAATAATGGATGGATACTCAGAAATCAAAGGGAAAGGGATATAATAAACAAAATCGAAAAAAATAGTTTTACTAGTTTGTCAAATATATGTAATAGCTTTCAAGGAATTATAACTGGCTGCGACAAGGCATTTATTGTTGACAGTGAAACGGTAAGACTAGAAAATATTGAAATTGATCTTTTAAGACCATGGATAAAGAGCAGTTATATTAGTAAATATGGGGTGGTACAAAAGGATAAGTATTTAATTTATTCAGATGGCATTGAAAATGAAGATGAATACTGTAATTCAATTAGGCACATAAGTGAATATAAAGAAAAGCTTCTTAATAGGAGAGAGTGTAAAAATGGAATCAGAAAATGGTATGAGTTACAATGGGGAAGAAATAAAGATATATTTCAAGGGACAAAAATTGTTTTACCATACAAATCAGAAAACAATCGTTTTGCTTTAGACAAGGGAAGTTTTTTTAGTGCAGACGTTTATGCATTGATTCTTAAAGAGAGCGCGCCGTTTACATATGAATATCTTTTATATGTTCTTAATAGTGAAATTTATGAATTCTATTTTAAAACTTTTGGAAAAAAATTAGGAGAAAACTTGTATGAATATTATCCTAATAATCTTATGAAGTTGTGCATTCCTACTATGGATGAGAATAGAAGTGAGGACTATTTATATAAAATTTTTAATTTTACAGATGAAGAAATAGAGATAATTAAGAATGCAGTTAAGAGTAATTTAAGCTAAAAGTTAGGGTAAATACATCTTCACTTAGTTTTACGTGGGAAAGATAAAAGTTCAAGTACAGATTTATTCAAATCGTATAAATTTCAGACATCTTTCATAAGCATCATATTTTTGCAAATATGATGCTTATGCCAAATTAGCACCATTCTCCATAAATTAAATTTGATTTCTATATTTCTCTGCGTTATATATGTTAGAAAAAAACAGTATATGAAAAAATATAATCTATTTGTATAAATTTATTTATAATAGGGAATAATTAAAATGATTAAATAAATTAATATACAAATAGAGGAAATAAAGTTATAATATAGAATATACAAATTATAACTGTTTTTAAGTAACTAACCATGGGGGGATACTAATGTATATTGAATTTGAAAGTAAAGATGATAAGCTTATTGTAACGCTTACCGGAGAGCTTGATCATCATAGTGCAGAGGAAGTTAGAATTAAAATTGATGACAGAATTGATATGGTCAGCACAAACAAAGTTATTATGAATTTTGATCATGTTAACTTTATGGACAGCTCTGGAATAGGCGTGATAATTGGTAGATATAAAAAGCTTTCCATGAAAAAGGGTACAATATGTATAGCTAATGCTAAGGGGTCAGTTGAGAGGATATTTCAGCTATCAGGACTATTTAAAATTGTAAAATCTTATAAAACTTTAGAAGAAGCACTTAGTATAATTTAAGGATTGGTTTTGGGGGGATAAAAATGAGTGAAAATATGATGAAAATTGAGTTCTCGAGCAGATCTCAAAATGAAAGTTTTGCAAGAGTTGCAGTGGCGTCTTTTGCATCACAGTTAGATCCAACATTGGAAGAAATATCTGATGTTAAGACTGCTGTATCTGAAGCAGTTACAAATGCCATTATACATGGATATGGAGATAATAAGGAAGGAAAAGTCATAATTGAAACCATATTAAACAAAAATGAAATAAGTATCTCCGTTATGGATGAAGGCTGTGGCATTAGTGATATCAAAAAAGCAAGGGAACCATTATATACTTCTAGACCAGATCTTGAAAGATCAGGGATGGGATTTACTGTAATGGAAACATTCATGGACAGTGTTGAAATAGAATCTTCAGAAAATGTTGGTACAAGGATTAGAATGAAAAAAGTGTTTTCTTCACTGGAATAGAAAATATTTTATGAGAGGAGTGAGATACGAGTTTATACTTGGAAACTATGGGTAAAGAATTGATAAAAAATGAGGGACATGATTATAATGGGAATTTATATTTAATCGGAAAAGCACAAAAGGGAGATAAAGAAGCACTTGACCAATTGGTGGCGAACAATTTACCACTTGTATCATCCATAAGTAAAAGATTTTTGAATAGGGGTTATGAGTATGATGACATTTTCCAAATAGGTTGTTTAGGCCTTATAAAGGCAATAAACAATTTTGATTCAACTTTTGGCGTTAAATTTTCTACGTATGCAGTTCCAATGATAATGGGAGAAATAAAGAGATTTTTAAGAGATGATGGAATAATTAAAGTAAGTAGGAGTATAAAAAACACTGCAAGAAAAATTCATTATGATAAAGAAGCATTGACAAAAGAATTAAATAGGGACCCCACTCTGGATGAATTATCAAAATATTCAGGCTTAAATGTTGAAGAAATATTACTTGCTACAGAATCTTCAAATAGCCTACAGTATCTTTATGATGTAATTCATCAAGATGACGGTTCACCGGTAATGCTTATTGATAAACTTAGTGAAACTGAGAGTAGTGATGATGAAGTTTTAGATAAAATAGCACTTAAAGATGTACTTAGCAATTTAGATAAAAAATCTAGACAAGTAATAATTCTTAGATATTTTAAGGATAAGACGCAAATACAAGTTGCTGGTATGTTAGGGATAAGTCAAGTACAAGTATCCAGGATAGAAAAAAAAGTTTTAAAAGTTATGAAAGAGAGATTAAGTGGTTAGCAGGACGTAAGTTTGCTATCCACTTAATTTCTTTTATTTTAGGATTAAAATAGTTTTAAATGTAAATAATATTTCTGAAAGGAGATATGTATATGCAAGTTAAAGAGAATAAAATAAAGGAAAAATTCCACAAAGTTACAGATGAGAGTTCTCCTAAATCTAAACTAGCTAAAAATTGTGTTTACGCTTTTATAGTTGGTGGATTAATATGTGATATAGGACAATTTTTTTATAATCTTCTAATTAGTAATGGTGTATCTATGGAAGATACAAGTACATGGGTAACAATAATTATGATATTCATAGGTGCACTTTTGACGGGGATAGGTATATATGACAAAATTGCAAATTTTGCTGGAGCTGGAACAGTAGTACCAATTACAGGGTTTGCAAACTCCATTGTTGCACCGGCAATTGAATTCAAAAAAGAGGGCTATATTCTTGGTGTGGGTGCAAAGATGTTTACTATTGCTGGTCCTGTTTTGGTATATGGAATAGGCTCTTCAATAATCCTAGGCGTAATATACTATTTTATAAGTAGGTGATATGGTTTTGGGAAAAAGAATTGGAAAACAATCAATTAAATTAGATAGTAAACCTAAAATAATTTCAGCCTATTCAGTAGTTGGTCCTAAAGAAGGAGAAGGGCCATTAAGCGAATATTTTGATCTAATACTTAAGGATGATTTAAATGGTCAAAAAAGCTATGAGAAGGCGGAAAGCAGTATATTATATAAGGCTATTACAGAATGTATAAAGAAGGCTAAAATTCAGGAAACGGATATTAACTATCTTCTGGCAGGGGATTTGTTAAATCAGATAAGCTCCTCAAATTTTGCCGCAAGAGACCTTGATATACCATTTATAGGATTATACGGAGCGTGTTCAACTATGACAGAATCTTTAAGTCTTGGTGCTATGATTATGGAAGGCGGTTTTGCAAATTATCTTCTTGCAGCTACTTCGTCACATTTTTCATCTGCTGAGAGGCAATTTAGATATCCACTTGAATATGGTAGTCAAAGACATCCAACAGCACATTGGACAGTGACGGGGGCTGGAGCAATGATTCTTGGGAAAACGGGAAATTATCCATATATATCTTATGTTACTACTGGAAAGGTTAAAGATTATGGAATTACAGATGTTAATAATATGGGCGCATCCATGGCACCAGCAGCAATAGATACAATAAAACAACATTTTCAGGATACAGGCAGAGGACCAGGGGATTATGATCTTATTGCTACAGGGGATTTAGGTAAGTACGGCAAAGATATAACATCAAAATTACTTAAAGAATATGGCTATGATATAGAAAAAAAATATATAGACTGCGGAGACGAAATCTATGGATCAAGTCAAGAAACTAATGCTGGTGGAAGTGGTTGTGGCTGTTCGGCAGTAGTGGATTGTGGATATATATATAAAAATATGTTAAGTGGTAAACTTAAAAGAGTATTGATATTGTCAACAGGAGCTCTCCTAAGCACTACTTCAAGCCTTCAAGGTGAAACAATACCAGGTATTGCCCACGCTGTGGCTATAGAATATGGAGGGTGATTATATGGATTATTTAATGGCTTTTATTGTAGGCGGGCTGATTTGTGTTATTGGTCAAATACTTATGGATAAAACATCTTTTACACCTGCAAGGATAGTTGTTTGTTTTGTTACACTGGGAGTAATTTTAGGTGCACTAAATATTTATGGAACTATTGTAAAGGTTGGAAAGGCGGGAGCAACGGTTCCATTGCCAGGGTTCGGATATAGCCTTGCAAAGGCTACCATTAAGGAAGTTGATTCAAAGGGTATAATTGGAGCGTTTACTGGAGGTATTAAGGGTACTGCGGGAGGAATAGGTGCGGCAATACTCTTTGGATATATAATGGCTTTGATTTTTAATCCAAAGACAAAGGAATAACTACTGAAAACATTTAAGCGTCATGAGTTAATGAGGGCTTTTCTGATTGAAATGGAAAAATCAATAAAAGAGGGATATAAGTAGATTTTGTTTACCTAAATCTACTTATATCCCTCTTTTCAATAATTATAAATTTATTTAATTGTGTTATTTCGTGGTGCCAGTGTTACCAGTGCCAGTGTTACCAGTGCCAGTGTTACCAGTGCCAGTGTTACCAGTACCGGTGTTACCAGTGCCGGTGTTACCAGTGCCAGTGTTACCAGTGCCGGTGTTACCAGTACCAGTATTGCCAGTGCCAGTGTTACCAGTACCATTAGTATCAGTAACAGTATTATCAACTTTAGTTGTAGCATTATTCGTAGTAGTTTGATTTTGTGGTGAAGGTGTTGCCACAGGTGGTGTAGTTGGCGGAGCTATAACCGTTGGAGCAGTACCGTCAATATAATAATTGCCACCTATGTTTGTTAAATCATCTGGAGCGGTTAAATCCTTAATGGGCTGATTTTTTGTTACGTCAGCCATAATAAGTCCCCAAACATTTGCAGAAACATTACTATTAAAAGTTGAACTTAATGCTGTTGGTTTATCATTTCCTATCCAAACTGCTGCGGAATAATATGGGGAAAGTCCACAAAACCAAAGGTTAAAACTGTTAGTTGTAGTACCAGTTTTACCAGCTACAGGCATAGTAGTATATTTGGCAGCATTTGAACCAGTTCCACTAGAACTAACTGGACCTTTTAACATATCATACATAATATAGGCTGCATCAGCTGATATTACTCTTTTGGAGGTAGGTTGAGTGTTATCCAAAATAACAGTGCCTTTGCTGTCAACAACTTTTGTATAGACCTTAGGGGTTACAAGTACGCCACCATTACCAAAAGTACCGTAAGCTGAAGACATAGCGGTTGTATTGCTTCCGTGATTAAGTTGGCCAAGTGCCATAGCAGCTATACTTGTAGGATTCTTATCTACATCATCCAAGGTAAGACCAAATTTTTGTGCATAGCTAGCACCAGTTGAAACGCCAATCTGATCTTCAACCTTTACAGCAATAACATTAATAGAATTTGTTATTGCTGTTTTTATTGTTTGAGGACCACTGTATTTAGTGTCATCTTTAGGCTGATAGGGTTTTCCATCACTGCCAACATACTTATTTGAAATCTCAGAGGAAAGCGGAGAATCATCAACTACAGTACTCTCTGTTATTGCCTTAGTGTCAATACCAGGGGCATATACTGCTAGAGGTTTCATACTTGAACCTACTGGATTATTATAACTAGTACTTGATCTATTATATGATGCAGGAGGCTGCTGACCTGTTCCACCAATTAGTACTTTCACTTGTCCTGTACGATAATCTGTAACGGTTGCCGAGGATTGTGGCGAACGTATACCATTTTTTACTGAAAAAGAACTACTAGCATTACCATATGATTTAGTATCATTCATAATAGAAGTAACAGAGTCCTCCATAGTCCTATCCATGGTAGTATATATTTTCAGACCACCATTTGTAAGTAAGTTATCAACTTGCTCATCAGTATAGTTATACTGAGTTTTAAGATCACTCTTAACTGCAGAAACAGCAGAAGAGGAAAACCAAGCATAATTATAATAAGAATTACTGGAATTATTTTTTATAAAGGTAAGCTTTCCAGAATTCAAATCATTAATTGAGCTAGTATAATCTGAGTCACTTATGTAGTTGTTTTCACGCATGGTCTCTAGCACTGTTTTGGTTCGGTTAATATATACTGAGGGATCTTTTTTCGCCGATGTTGAAAGCGGATAATATTTAGATGGACCTTGAACGAGACCTGCTAAAAAAGCTGACTGAATAAGATTTAGATTGTTTACATCAGTACCAAAATATTGCTGAGCTGCTGCCTCAACACCATTGGCTTGACCGCCTAAATATATAGTGTTCATATATGCTTCTAAAATCTGATCTTTTGTAAGAGATTTTTCAAGTTCTGTAGCAAGATATGCTTCTTGAACCTTCCTTTTAATTGATATTCTGTTTTGAAGGGAATCAGTTAAAAACATTCTTTGCTTAATAAGTTCTTGAGTAATTGTAGAAGCCCCTTGAATGTTATTTTGTCTATGAATCTTGCTTAAAACATCATAAAACATGGCACTTGCAATTCGTTTTACATCAATTCCACCATGTTGATAAAATCGCTCATCTTCTATACTTATAAAGGCATGAGATAAATTTTGAGGAATGGAAGACAAGCTAACAACGGTTCTTTTTTGCGTGGTTATTACAGTATCCATTGATTGACCCTTATCATCATATAATGTTGAGTTTTGATCCAAATCCAATATTGTTCCATTTATGTCTAAGGCTGGTGCTGTTTTAATCATAGCTAGAACAACACCAAAAGTAGCAACAGAGCCTATTATAACCACGCATAAAAATGAAAGAAAAAATATTTTGAAGAATCTAAGTACTGGCCTTTTTTTCTTCTTTGCTATTTTTTTCTTTACATCTTTATTAGGTGCTTTCGAATTGCTACTTCTTTTGCCATTTGTATTATTTGCCATAAAATATCCTCCTTAATTGCGCTAATGCGTTTATATTATAGCATATTAACTGAAATTAATAAATTAGCAGTGAGCCAGTATTATATTAATAAAATATTAACATCGAGAATTGTATAAAACTATTATATAGTAAAATATGTAATTTATCTAATTTTCAAACATATTAATTATTATCAAGGCCAGGGGAGAGGTTAATTTGCAAATTAATACTAAGATAAAAATAATAGGTTTGCTACTAGCAATATTATTTTTTTTCAATATGTTTTTATATAAATTTGACACATCAATAAGCCCTACTATCACAAAAATTGCAGAGGCTGAGGTGAGAAAAAAAACTGTCTCAACTATTAATCAAGCAATACTTAATGAATATAATAATTTTAATTATGATCAAGTTATTAAAACAGAAAAAGATTCTTCTGGAAATATAATTATGCTAAAGGCAGATACAATGATGATGAATAAAATCGCGTGCAGAGTAGCTATAAATGCTCAAAGTGAATTAAATAAATCAGGAAATATTGAGGTAAAGATTCCGTTGTCATACATATTTAAAAATAATATTATTTCCAGTTTTGGACCTTCAGTAGTTGTAAATGCAGAGCCAATTGGAAGTATTGACACTGAGTATATATCTGAATTTCAGAATGCAGGAATAAATCAAACTAGACATAAAATTTATATTAATGTAGCTACTCAGGTAAATATTATACTACCACTAAGCAATGATAGAATAAATGTAAAAAGCCAAATACCTGTTGCTGAAACAATAATTATAGGAAAAGTTCCAAGTACAGTTTTAAATTTTGACTTAAAAAGTGCTGGTTTTAACCTTCCAGAAAAAAATAGTAACCAGCATGATTAGCTGGTTACGCCTAGCAATCTTAAAATACATAGTCAGTATTTTAGGTTAGTAAATTTGCAATATTATTTTTATCAATCTTTCCAATTAAATATATAAGGTACATTTCTGTAGTAATCACCAAAATTTAAGCCATAACCTACTACAAAAACGTCTTCTATATCAAAACAACAAAAATCAGGTTCTAAGGATACTTGTCTTCTTTCTGCTTTGTTTAATAGCACGCAACATTGAACGCTATTTGCATTAAGTGTCTTAACATGTTTAATAACAAAATCCATTGTTATTCCTGTATCTATTATATCATCAACTATAAGAACATCATATCCAGTAATATCATCAGGAATATCATTTACTATTTTAACAATCCCTGAACTATTTTCTGAATCACCATAACTTGAAGTAGTCATAAAACCTATTTTCACTTCAATATCTATTGCTCTTACTAGATCTGCAGTATAAATAAAACTTCCTCTTAGTAAAGACAAAACATAAAGTTTTTTACCTATGTACTTTTTTGAAATTTCGGCACCCAGTTCTTTGACCCTTTTACTTATTTCTTCTTCTGTAATTAGTATGTTTCTTTTCTTTTCGTTCATTAGTAACCTCCATATGAAATTAAAATCATACTATCAATATTAACAATAATTTTATTATATTTCAATTCTTTTAGAATAATTACTGAAATTAAGTCATTAATTAGAGGCGAACTCTTAACTTATTACTATTTACAGCAATGTTGTAATAGTATAGAATTATAAATAAATTGTTAAACTATTATTAGGTGTATGTTAAATAAATAATAAAAAAGAGGATGGAAATTATGATATATGGAAGTATAGACGGAGTAAAAAAATCCCTTTTAGATAAATTAGAAGAGATATATGATATGAAAATCCCAAAGTATAGTTCACTTACTGAGCAGCTATGTGAAGTTATATGTAATGTGACAAGTATGATAAATAGAGAAATAAGTGTTGCTATAGATAGAAAAGGCAATATTTTAAGTGTTACTGTTGGGGACAGCAGGGCTGTGGAACTACCCCTTGTAGATATAAAGGAAAAAAAGTTATCTGGAGTTAAGATAGTTCACACTCACCCCAATGGAAATTCAAGACTTTCTTCTATAGATATTTCGGCGCTACTAAAACTAAAACTGGACTGTATTGTAGCCCTTGGAGTACTGGAAGGAAATCTAACAGATGTATCAATAGGGTTTTGTAGCATATTTAATAACGTTTTAGCCCCTGAATTGCAGGAAAAACTTAGTCTTAAGGCTATAATTAATATTGATCTAGTTGATAAGATTAAATATATTGAAAATATAATAAGTAAAGAGAATATTATTGAGGATAATTCTGAAAGGGCAATCATTGTTGGAACCGGAAGTGAGGAAATACTTGAAGAGCTTTCGGAACTCGCAAAAGCCTGCGACGTGAAATGTGTTTACACTGTTATTCAAAAAATCAAAAAAATAGATTCCGCCTATTATATTGGAAGTGGAAAAATTGATGAGATCAATTTGATTAAACAAAGCGTATACGCTAATTTAATTATCTTTGATGATGAACTTGCAGGATCTCAGGTAAGAAATCTAGAGGAGGTACTTGGAGTAAAGGTTATCGATAGGACAACTCTAATACTTGAAATATTTGCGAGAAGGGCAAGGAGCAAAGAATCAAAGATTCAAGTTGAACTAGCACAACTTAAATACAGACTTCCAAGAATTGTTGGAATTGGATCTGAACTTTCAAGATCAGGTGGAGGAATTGGAACAAAGGGACCAGGAGAAAAAAAATTAGAAATTGACAAGAGGCACATAAGGGAAAGAGTCTATGATTTAACTCAGGAGATTGAAAAAATTAGAAAAACTCGAGAAGTTCAAAGGGAAAGAAGAACCAATGAAAATATACCTAAAATTTCCTTAGTTGGATATACAAATGCAGGAAAATCAACCCTTAGAAATGCCCTCTGCAATATAGCAGCTCCAGGTGATATAACAAAAAAAGAAAATGTATTTGAAGCTGACATGTTATTTGCAACGCTAGACGTAACAACAAGAGCAATTATTTTACCGGACAACAGGGTGGCTACGGTTACAGATACTGTTGGTTTTGTGAGAAAACTTCCACATGATTTAGTGGAAGCTTTTAAGTCCACATTGGAGGAAGTAGTTTTTTCAGATCTACTTTTACACGTAGTAGACAGTTCTAGTGATACGGTATTTGAGCAGATTGAAGCTGTAAATAATGTGCTAGAAGAACTTGGAGTAAGTGAAAAAAATACTATTGTTGTATTAAATAAAATAGATAAGGCCGATGAAATCCAAATTAAAACCATAGAAGAAAAGTATAAATCCATGAAAATAGTTAAAATTTCAGCTAAACAAAACATCAATTTAGATGAATTGCTCAATGAGATGGTTTTAGGAATCCCAAGTAAATTAAAGTTAGCTAAATATATTATTCCATACACAGCTCAGAGTTTGGTTTCAAATTTACATCAAAATGCAAAAGTTGAAAAAGAAGAATATTTGGAAGAGGGAACAAGTATAACTGCTTCTGTGGATGAAAAAACGTATAATCAATATAAGGAATATATGGTGTAGAATAAGGAATTTAGATGCCTTAAATGATATTTTGCAAAGGAGGAGTATTTTTGAAAAAAACAATCTTGCAATATCAGAAGACTTTCAATAATGTTGTAAAAAGACTAAATTCAAATAAAAATGTTTTGGCGGTAATGGTTTTTGGAAGCATGGTTTCAGGAGATTTGTGGGAAGAATCTGACATAGATTTATTTGTCATAGTTGATGAAAAATTAGATGAAATAAAAAATATATATAATATAGAAAAAAGCATTCCAGTTCATATTAAGCTATTGAGTAAAAACAAATTGTTTTATCATAATCACAATATTCAAGATGGGTTTCTTCATAGAGTTTTCGCAGGTTCTAGGCTTGTATTTTCAAAGGATAAGGATATAACATCTAAATATGATAATGATAGGTATTATTCTGATATTGATAGAGCTAGGTGGAATTTAGTTTATCTAGGAAATTTTATAAAAATCTTAGGTGTTTGTAAAAAGTATATAAGAAATGGTTCTGTTTATACGGCATATGCATCTACAATGGAGTGTGCTGAAGAATATTCTAAGCTTTTTATTAATTCATCAGGGTATATGATAAATAATAATGCAATAAATATGGCAGTGAACACAAACGATAAATTTAAGGTTTATGTAGAAGCATTCTTTTTTAAAAATGAAAATTCAGAGGTTGCACTAAAAAATATAATACAATACATGGAAAAATATGTTGATGAGAACATAAAGGTTTTAGCAACATTTCTAATCAAATTTATGGGTAGTAAGGATTGTGTGCTAAGTTCTGAGGACATAAAAAAAGATAGTGCTTTTAAAAATTTTAATATTAATTTTCAAGATATATTAGGAAAACTTTTACAATTAGATATAATTAAGAGTGGAAGTAGAGATTACAAGACTAATGATGGCACAGTTCTTACCAAGGAGAATGTGTACTATTTATAGTAAGATACCTTCAAGATAATGGATTAATATATTGGACAGTTATTTTCCTTAAGATGTACACGAATTGGATGTGATAATAATGAAAGCCTTTTCTATTGATTTTTTAGAAGAAATCCCTAAATACATTCAAATAACAAGACACATAAAAAATTTAATTGAGCTGGGCGAAATTAAAGACGAAGAGAAGTTACCACCCATAAGAAAACTTTCAGATTTTTTAAGTGTAAATAATGATACTATAGTGAGTGCATATAAAAAACTAGAACAGGAAGGATATGCAGTTCAAAAAATTGGTAGTGGAAGTTATGCGAAACAAAAGGATACAAATAGAAGACTCAGAAGAGAATATACCGAGACTTTTAAGAGGATAAGAAATGAAAATTCAAGCAAATATATAGACTTTGCTGGTGAAACATCGTGTAATGTAGTTTTCCCCATGGAAAATTTTAAAGAGGTCATAAATGAAGTTATAGATAGAGATGGTGTTAATGCCTTAGTAAACCAAGAAACTTTGGGATATATTGGGCTTCGCAGGAGTATAAGTAAATACTTCTGGAAGGATAAGTCCAGGGCAGAGGATATATTAATTGTTTCCGGAGCACAGCAAGGTATAGATATTGTATCAAAGTCAATAATCAATGTAAATGATAATGTAATTGTTGAAAAACCAACTTATAATGGAGCCCTTTTTGTTTTTAAATGGAGAGGAGCTAATATTTTTGAAGTAAATATGGAAAATGATGGTATAAACCTAGAAGCGTTTGAAAAAATAGTAAAGAAGAACAGTATTAAATGTTTTTATACCATGAGTTATTTTCAAAATCCAACAGGAATGTCATATAGTTATGCAAAAAAAATTGAAATATTAAAACTTGCAGAGAAATATGATTTTTATATAATAGAGGATGACTATCTTTCAGAGCTTATATTTGATGAAAAAGTTAAATATCAAAGTTTTAAGAGTTTAGATGAAAATGATAGGGTTGTATATATAAAGAGTTTCTCTAAAATATTTCTACCAGGAATAAGACTTGGGTACATGATAGTACCTAAAAAGATAGAGGAAGCTGTTGAGAGTTCAAAGGTAAACACTGATATATCAACCTCAAGTCTCATGCAAAGAGCACTAGACTTGTACATAATAAAGGGATATTGGAGAGATTACATTCAAAACCTAAAAATCACATATAATAAAAGATATAAGGTGATGGAAGATACAATTAAGGATATTTTAAAGGATAAGGTAAGTTTTAATAGCCCAGGGGGCGGTTTTAATTTCTATTTAAAAATTGATAAAAGTATTAGCATTGAATCTGATAAACTGTTTTATAAATGTAAGCAAAAAAAAGTATTTATATCACCAGGAGTTCTTTTTTATAGAAATAGTGAGGATGGAGCAAAGTTTTTTAGAATAGGATATTCCCAAACAGAGGAAACAAAAATTAAGCAGGGGATTGAGATAATAAATAAAATTTTGGAGTAAAGTGATATATATGTTAAATGGATTGGTAGAATATAATTGGGATGACATTGAAAAGTATGATGACAGTGAGATATCATATTACCTGTTCTTGGAGGGTAAGTCCCTTGAAGTAATAAGTAAGATTAGGAATATATCAAGAGAAATCGTTCAAAAACACATAATTGAAGGTAAAATTAAGTATAGGTTTTTAGCTAGTAGCAAAAATGCTGAAGAACTTCTAAGTAGTATTGCTAGGGCTGGAAAAAATGATAAGCAGCTTTTGCTAAGTAATTTAGACGAAAAAAATACTGTATCCATACTAAAACATATAAGGGATAATTATGTTAAGATGCATGGTAAGGATAAGGAAACTGCAATTTGGATTATAGGTGAACTAAAAGATATTAATAGTGAAGATATTTTAATAAAGGCATCTGTACATAAATTTGTAAATGTTAGAAGGATGGCAATATCAGCTATGGGAAAGATAAATAATCCGGATTTTGAAAATGCACTAAAAAGAGCTCTAGATGATGAAAATCCACAGGTTGTTTCTTATTCACTAAAGGCTCTTATAAAGATGGCAAGCAGGAATGCAGAGGATAAGGTAAAAAAGATATTCCAAACTACTGAAAAAGAATACTTGAAAAAACTCTGCCAGGATTATTTTAACATGATAGAAAGCGGAGAGGTCTGATATTTTATGAGTTATTATACGGTAAAAGATGCGGCAACTTTTGAACTTGAAGAAAAAAAATCCATCTTTATTGGAAACGTTAAGAGAGTTAGTAATGAACAAGAAGCAAAAGAATTTGTGGCTGAAATTAAGGGTAAACACAAGGATGCTAGACACAATGTTTACGCATATATAATTGGTGAAGACATGCGTATTCAGCGGCGTACTGATGACGGTGAACCACAAGGCACAGCAGGAATACCAGTGTTAGACGTGATAAAAAAGAAAGGTATAACAGATACGGCAATTGTTGTTACAAGATACTTTGGAGGAATACTTCTTGGCGCAGGGGGACTTGCAAGAGCTTATTCAAAAGTAGCTTCTGAGTCAATAAGTAAAGGTAAAATAGTTTTAAGAGTTAAAGGAAAATCACTATTAGTTACGGTTAATTATGATCTTTTAGGAAAACTTCAATATTTGTTTGAGAAGAAAAAATGGTATATTGATAATACTGAGTATACAGATAAAATAGTTTTATCACTTAAATTTGAAAATGAAGACATTGAAATGGCAAAGGCAGCAATTAATGAAATCTCTTCTGGAAATTGCTTATTTAGTATTGGAGAAGAAAGGTATTACTTTAAAATTGAGAATAGGTTATTTTAAAGTAATTTACTAATTTATTAGAATGCCTAATAAATCAGTAAAATTACATTTTCATATTTATTAAATACGAAAATGTAATTTGAATGTAAAATATTATGTGATATAATATTTAAAGTAAAACTTACATAAAATAAATATTTATATAGAATATAAGTTAAAGTTAGGGGGAATATTTTATGTCAGGACATTCAAAGTGGCATAACATTCAATTAAAAAAAGGTAAAACAGATGCTAAAAGGGGACAAATCTTTACCAAGATAGGCAAAGAATTAGCGGTTGCAGCTAAAGATGGTTCAAATCCAGATCTTAATGCAAAGCTTAGAGATGTAATTGCAAAAGCAAAGGCTAGTAATATGGCTCTAGATACAATTATGAGAGCAGTTAAAAAAGGTGCAGGTGAACTACAGGGAGTTAACTTTGAAGAAATAGTTTATGAAGGATATGGTCCTGCAGGAGTTGCTGTAATAATAAAGGTATTAACTGAAAATAAAAACAGAAGTGCAAGTAGTGTAAGATATATATTGGATAGAAATGGTGGAAATTTAGGAGCAAATGGTTGTGTTTCTTTTATGTTTCAAAAAAAAGGACAAATTATTATTGAGAAAAAAGATGGTATTGACGAAGATGATGTAATGATGGCAGCATTAGATGCTGGTGCGGAAGACTTTAATAGCCAGGAAGAAGTTTTTGAAATAACTACAGCTATGGAAGACTTCTCTTCTGTGCGAGTGGCTCTAGAAGAAGCAGGTTATGAATTTTTATCAGCAGAACTTACAATGATTCCAGATATTCTTGTAACCTTGAAACTTGAAGATTGTGAAAAGGTTCAAAATTTAATTGACAAGCTTGAAGCTGATGACGATGTTCAATCTGTGTACCACAATGCTGAGTTTCCTGAAGAGTGGGAAGGGTAAAGGCTTGATGGACATATTAGCATTGTGACATACGTGTTTAAATTGTTTTGGAATGACATACAACACTTTTATGTATAGATATATAAATCTATATGTGGAGGTGTTATTTTTTATCGAGCAGAGGGTCATGAACTAACTGTTGGAAGCAATTGAACGTGTTGTTAGTATTGCTTCAAAGAGAATAACAAAAAATAAAAAAGAGCTTATTAGTATATAACAACTAATAAGCTCCCGTTACAAAATTAAAACTCAATATGTATTATAGCTTATTTTTTCATAAAGTACAATAGATATACTTGGTCTATGACAAAGGAAGAGGCAATTAAACCTGATCTTGAAGCACTACGCTGGCTATTAGAAGTGCTCTAAAAAAATTTTAGAGCACTTCTAGATTATTAAAGGATAATATTCCAATAAAGATTAATAGTCTTGCAGTACTTTTACATATAAAAACTACAAGTAAACATTAAAAGATAACATTTTAGTGAATTGCACAATAACTCTAAACAATAAAAAATGTTGCGGTCATCAAGACAATGTAATATAATGTATATAAAGTATATTAATAAGAAATAAGGTGGTATTATGAAATTTTTAACTACAGGTGAAAAAGTTAGAAGATTGAGAATTCAATTAAAATTAAATCAAGAAGATTTACAAACAGAAAATGTTACGAGAGGGCTCATAAGTATGATTGAGACAGGGAGGCGTGATGTAACGTATAAGACTGCTGTTAAATTGGTTGAAAAGTTTAATGAAAAGGCAGAGGAACTTGATATTATTTCAAATATTGATGAGGCTTACTTAATGC
>Ga0255362_1000049_pt1 | contig 32326 bp, 32 predicted proteins | sample GFST75r2metaG_FD_186000 | JGI IMG/M metagenome (GOLD analysis project Ga0255362, IMG submission 186000)
TGGTAAGTCTACATTAATTAAAATGCTACTGGGATTATATTCTTCTACAGAAGGTAATATTTTTATCAATAATAAAAATTATAATAATATTGATAAAAAAAGTATAAGGGGAAAAATAGGTGTTGTATCTCAACATGTATTCCTATTTAGAGGAAGCGTTCTATATAATATATTATATGGACAAATAAATAAAAGTATGGAAGATGTACTAGCATTAATTAAAGAATATGATTTGGAAAAATACATGGAAGGTTTTGAAAATGGATTAGAAACTCAAATTAATCAAAATGATTCAGGGATATCAGGCGGACAAATTCAAATAATTGCTTTTCTAAGGGCAATCGTCACAAAAAAGAGTATAATTATACTAGATGAAGCAACGAGTAATATAGATATGAAAACTAGAGAAATAATTATGAAAATACTTAGTGAAAAAAATATATGTGATATATTAATTGTAATTTCTCATCAAGAGGATGGTATGGAGTTCATTAACAAAACACTGTTACTAAAGAAAGGAGACTAAGATGAAATATTGCAAAGAATGTGGCGTTGTAGTTGCTGATACCTATGAACATTGTCCTAATTGTGGAGCACTATTAGGTAAAGATAATAAAATCATACGAAATAAAAGGGTTTCCATTTTCGCTATTTTATGTATAATGCTTCTAGCAATGCTTTGCACAATAATAATATTGCTTAGATAAATGTTAGTTTAAACGGATACAATCAACATAGATTGGCTGGTATTTTCAGTGTTTTACATGAAAATTCTAAATTTAATGTTAATAACCTACTTTACCCCTGATTACGCGGATGCTACCACTACCCATTATTACATCAAATTTAGGTTTTATGCAGATATAATTAATTACGTATGTTGCACAATATGAATATTATCTCTCATTATTCCTAACAAACCATTTATTAACTAAATCTACAATTCATACATAAATCAAATTTCGCTTAAAAACAATTCCAGTAAAAATAAAATTTTACTGGAATTTACATGGAAATGCTCTGAATTTGTTTGTTTTATTTTGCCCCAATTCAAAATTTCCTTAACTTGACACTTTTATTCGATGGTTATCTTGTAGAATTTTTTCTTTCCTCTTTTTAACATCATGCTTCCATCTTTAAAGTCCGTTTCTTTTACAGTAGCATTCACATCAGTAACTTTCTGGTCATTAACAACTATTCCGCCCTGCTGAACAAGCCTTCTGCCTTCTGATTTTGATGGTACTATCTTAGTATAGACTAAGACATCTAACAAAGATCCACCCATCATATCCTTTGTTATCACTACTGTTGGAACATCACTCATATCTTTACCTGCTCCGAAAAGAGCCTCCGTTGCTGTTTCAGCTTTTTTAGCTTCTTCTTCTCCATGTACACTTTTGGTAACTTCATACGCTAAAATCTTTTTTGCTTTATTTATTTCAGCATCCTTTAAGCTTCCTAACCTTCTTACCTCGTCCATAGGGATGAAGGTTAAAAGTGAAAGACATTTTTCTACATCAGCGTCTTCAACATTTCTCCAGTATTGATAAAAATCATATGGTGATGTTTTCGCAGGATCAAGCCATACAGCACCTCCCACTGTCTTACCCATCTTCTTACCTTCACTATTTGTTAAAAGAGTAGCTGTCATTGCAAATGCTGGTTTTTTTTCTTTTCTTCTAATTAAATCTACACCTGCTATCATGTTAGACCACTGATCGTCTCCACCTAGTTGCATAGTACAATTATACCTCTTGTTTAATTCAAGAAAATCATATGACTGCATAAGCATGTAGTTAAATTCCAAAAATGATAATCCTTTTTCCATTCTCTGTTTAAAGCAATCTGCTGTAAGCATTTTATTTACTGAAAAATGCACGCCCACATCTCTTAAAAATTCCACATAATTTAAATTCATAAGCCAATCTGCATTATTTGCCATTATAGCTTTATCGTCCTCAAAATCAATAAACCTACCAACCTGTTTTTTTATACATTGAACATTATGTTCAATATCATCTGGTGTAAGCATTTTTCTCATGTCAGTTTTACCTGAAGGATCACCTACCATAGCTGTTCCACCACCAACTAGTACAATTGGTCTATGTCCTGCTCGTTGCATATGTGACATAAGCATAAGTGCCAAAAAATGACCTACATGTAAACTATCTGCTGTTGGATCAAAACCTATATAAAAGGTTACTTTTTCTTTTTCAAGAAGTTCCCTTGTTTCTTTTTCATGTGTGAATTGTTTTATAAATCCACGTTCTACTAAAACATCTATAACACTTGACAATTCTATCAACTCCATAAGGCTATTTTCACTTTATCAGTATATATTTAATTTAACAAATTATCAACTAGCTTTTATGAACTTATTACTTTATTCCTACCTGAATTTTTTGCTACATAAAGCATAGAATCTGCAACACTTAATACTTTTTGCACAGTATCCCCATTTTCAGGATAGTAGCTTATTCCAAAACTAGCTGTAACTGATTTTTTTTCATTTCCGTGTTCTACCACATGATTAAAAAGCTCTTCTCTTAAATTATCTACTTTTTTAAACACTTCACTATAACTTCTAACATTGTTTATATATATAACTATTTCTTCTCCACCATATCTAGCTATTAAATCCTCTTCCTCATCTATATTATCCTTTAGTACCTTTGTAGTTTCTATAAGTACCTTATCACCAAATTGATGCCCATATGCATCATTAAACCTTTTAAAATTATCTATATCTATCATTACAATTGCGAATCTTTCCTGTTGATCTTTAATTACTTTTTCTTCCAAATAGTCGAAAAAATATTTTCTATTATATATATTTAGTAAAGGATCAGTAATGGAACTTTCTTTAACCTTACTGTATAAAAAATTATTTTCTAAGGCTATACCAATTTGGTTAGTTATAGATGAAATAAAAGCAATATGATCTTGACTAAAAAAATTCAAAAGTGTATGTTCTACTATGATATATCCTTTGAAAATATCTCTAGAATATATTGGTACTCCAATTATAGAGTGAATATTAACTTTTTTGTTACCTGACGAAAAAATAGAATCTTTACAATTCACAACAAATGGCTCTTCATTATTAACCATACAGTAGATTCCATAATTTTCAAAACTAAAATCATCATTTTCAATATTTGTTGCTTTAGCAATTAAATTTTTATCCTTGTCATCTATAAGATATATGGATGAATAAGTAACTCCCAATATACCAATAATCATGTCATTTATCATTGGTATCAAATTTTCATCACTCACATTTGAATTTATATATTTACTTATTTCCACGATATTTGTAAGAGCATCTAAATTTCTCTCTAATCTAGTATTTTTCTCATTTATCATTTGCATAGTACTCTCTGCAAAATTTTGATAAGTCTCAAATTCATCTTTAAGTTTTAAAAATTTTTGCTGAATGTCATTGCTATTATCCATAAGTTCCCACTTTCCTTTTATTACGTTTACAGATGTACTTATATTATAATAATTCCTTTACCTTACAAGCTTATTATTATAAAATTCTGTACCTTGTTGTATTCTACAAAAACAGTGAAATTCCTTCTTTTATATGGTTTAAGTCTATAATTTATAATTATACTAAATTAATTTTATTTTTTCCATTAATTCCTTTAAAAAGATGTAACCGTGTGCTACAATAGATATAGAGTTTTTACTCGTTAATTTGTAGGTTAATTATCAAGGTGATTTCAACTCCTTTTATCATAGGAGGAGACAATTATCAAGATGTATTATTCCTATGGTAATTTCAAGGAGGGTTTTTAATGCCAGATAAAACTATTGTTTGTAAAGATTGTGGAAATGAATTTGTATTCACTGAAGGTGAACAGGAATTCTACAAAGAAAAAGGATTTGAAAACGATCCAGTTAGATGTCCTGATTGTAGAAGAGCAAGAAAGAACCAAAGAGACACATATCACAGAGATTAAGTGTAATTTAAGAGAGGATTTCCCTCTCTTTTATTTTTTTATATTTTATAAATTGGTATTGTTAAAATGTTTTAGGCATATATATCGCTTTTTGTGGTTAAAATATAATCACTAATATGACGAAAATAAGCCTACATTGGAGGAATACTTATGAAAGTTTTACGTTGGATATGCTCTATGGTACTTTTAATTTGCCTAATAAGTTTAATCTTTAAAGCTGGAAGCAGTTTTATAAATACTATTCTTGTATTAGCATCGCTTTTATTTATTTTAGATATTGTTTTTGAATATAAAAATCACCTAAAAAATTAGTTCCATTAGGCACCATCAAAAAAATAACAAGTCAAAGGTGCCACTGATATTTTTTTGATGGTACCTAGTTAGTATGATGTTCTATTCTCTTTTATATTCTCTTTTATATTCTTTGTTTATTTTTAATCCAAGTATAAACTCAACTACAGCTTCTTCATTATTAAAAGTATTTGGAACCTCTGTGTTCTTCCTTTCAATTACAAGTGCAATAATGCCCATAAAAATTGCTGCCCTTATTTTTTCATCTGTTCCACCTTGAATCCCACTATCTTTTAAAATTATAGCCTTTGCATTGTATTCCTTTATAAAACTACAATTAAGTTCAAAGCTTATTGGTCCTTTCATTGCTATTATGTCCTCAGTTGCAATTCCGAGAGAAAAACACCGTTCCATAACCTTAATGGATGGAAGAACTCTATGGACAATTCTACTTTTCAGTTTCATATTTATAAATTTATCCACATTGGTGCTGCCCGTTGTATTAAGTATCGTACCCTCTATATCCTGAATTTTTAAATATAACTCTTCATAATCTTTTACATTTATCACATGGGCATCTTCATATTGCGTAGCTCTAGGTCTTTCATATCTCACATAGGTTATGCCCAATTTTTTACACGCTTCTAATGCATTTTTAGTTATGATTTCAGCATAGGGATGAGATGCATCTAACAATATATTTATTTCATTTTTATTTATTTCATATATGAGCTCATAAAGATCTAATGGTTTAGTATTAAGCACTTTATACTTATAATCCTTAAGTAATTGCCCTCCATATTCAGTTGCTGTTGATATAAATATATCATCCGTATATTTATTCAGAAGTGAAAGTATTTTTTTTCCTTCTGAAGTTCCAAGTATTAACCCTATCATATTTTATAGCCTCTTGGTGTTATAAAAATACCGTCTTTTATATAGCTTTGACTATTTCCTACTATCACTATACACATCATATCAACTTCATCATCTTTAAAAGAATCAAGGGTAAATAATTTTACGTCCTGACCATCCCTTAATGCATGTTTTACTACAGCAACTGGTGTATTTCCTTGTCTATATTTTTTAATGGTATCTATAGTTTCTCTTAAATAATGTTGTCTACCTCGGCTTTTGGGATTATACAGTGATATTACAAAATCGGAGGCTGCCGACATATCCACTCTCTTTTTTATTATTTCATAGGGCGTCATTAAATCGCTAAGGCTTATATTACAATTATCATGCATAATTGGAGCTCCTAGGATTGATGCTGCTGCAGAAGATGCAGTGATTCCCGGAATAATCTCTACATCTTCCTCTTTTCTCAGTTCTAAAATAAGTCCTGCCATTCCATAAATTCCAGAATCACCTGTACTTATAATTGAAACTGTTTTCTCTTTAGACAGCATTAATGCCTGTCTGCAACGTTCTTCTTCACCCTTCATTCCTGTAGAAAAGACCTCTTTATCTGCAATTAATGGTTTGATTAGTTCAATATATTTAGTATATCCTACTATAATTTCACTTTCTTCTATTGCTTCTTTTGCTCTTATGGTCATATTTTTTATGCTTCCTGGACCAATACCAACTACATACAATTTTCCCATCTATTCTTCCCCTCTTCTTAGGCATAATCAAAACAACAACAAATTAGCATGTTATTTTCTTTCAGATTCCTTATGCTCTACATTCTAATTTTAAAATTCCAATACATAAAGTCATTCCAGATAAATTCATTTTATCAGTTAACAATGTAGCGTTACTCAATTCAATGCAAGGCTCACAAACCGAACGTACCCCAATACTCTTTTCAACAAAATCACTGCCTTTGTAGTTATTCTGAACTGTTTTTATCTCCTCAATGCTAAAGGTTTTAAACTCTGCATTAAAATATTTACTTAGAGCAATAATGGCCATTTCATCTTTTTTAATTTCCACTGATGTTACTATTTTAATAGCCCTTTCATCTATGTTGTTTTCCTTGAGTTTTTCCTTAACTGCATTTATCATTGTTTTAGCAGAATAATTTTTTTTACAACCAATTCCCAGCACTATATTTTTTCTTATAAGTTTTAGCTTTGGAATATTTTTGTCACTTTTAATATCTTCATTTTTATTTGTTACATATACAATTCCCTCTGCCAGTTGAAGGTTTTCTGTATAACCTTTAGGCAATAAAATTTCTCTTTCCCCATCTGAAAAAAACACATTTTTCCCATCGACTAATAATGCAGATATTTCTTTTGCTATTTTCATATCTCCAATTATTAGTCCATTTTCCATAGCAATAATATCCGGTGCAGTAACGTTTAAACTGTCTGTAGCTGTTGTAATAATTGGCTGAGCTCCAATTACATTGGCTATTTTTTCTGTAAGGCTATTTGCTCCTCCAAGATGACCGCTTAAAAGGCTAATTACATATTTCCCAAAAATATCTATCACAATTACTGCTGGGTCTTCCACTTTATTTTTAATAAAACTAGCAATAGACCTTACAGCTATTCCTGTAGAAGATAAAAATATAATTGCTTCATAACTTTGCATAAGCGTGGCTGCTAAAGTTATTATATTGAAGTTTTTTATGTTATTTTTTGAGTATATATCAATTGGCACTTGCCTATTAATTTTTGCTGCCAAATCATCTCCATATTTATTAAGGCTAATTGCCGCTATTTTCATTTTTTAGCCTCTCTAAACATATGTGAAAAATTTTTATCGTAAAGCTTACTCTTCTCATAATCACTGTCTATAAAATCTCCTACAAGTATTTGAGCACATTTTGTTATTTTTGCTTGTTTTACCTTTTCTGAAATATCATCAAGTGTGCCAAATATTATTCTCTCATCCTCGTAAGTTGCTCTTTCCACTACAGCAATGGGAACATTTTTGCCATAACCTTTTTTGAGCTGCCCCACTACCTTTTCTATCATTGAAATTGATAAAAATATTGCCATTGAAGCACCTATAGATGCTAATTTTTCAAGATTTTCTCCAGTAGGTACTGGAGTCCTGCCTTCAACTCTTGTAAGTATCACAGTTTGGCTTACCCCTGGAAGTGTAAATTCCTTTTTAATTGCAGCAGCTGCTGCTGTAAAAGAGCTTACACCTGGAATCACTTCATATTCTATGTTAAGTAAATGGAGTTCATCCATCTGCTCTTTTATGGCCCCATATATAGAAGGGTCACCTGTATGAAGTCTAACTATGCTTTTACCCTGCAGATTAGCTTTTTTATATACATCAACCACTTCGTCAAGATTCATAGAAGCAGAGTTATAAATTTCTGCTCCATCTTTACAAAATTCTAAATGTTCTTTGCTTACTAGGGATCCTGCATATATAACTATGTCAGCCTTACTTAAAATATTTCTTCCCTTAACTGTTATTAAATCTACATCTCCTGGCCCTGCACCTATAAAATAAACCACAAAATCACTCCTACTCTCTATTAGCTATAATTAATGACATGTATTCTCTATTTCTAATTATGGAATCTCTATCTCTTAAAACTTCTTGTCCTTCTCTTCCTGCTTTCTTAATATATACATATTTAAATCCCTTTTCTTCTAAAGTGTTTAAAATTTCCTCTTCTCTCTTGTATACCTTCATCACCACAACATATTTTTCTTTATTTATTGTAGCTATTCTATCCCCTGGAATTATTAAAAGTCCTTCATCCCCTATTACTAGTGGCTGTCCCGCAATGCTTGCACATGCACAAAAAGAAGTTATTCCGGGAACTGTTTCTACTAAATAACCCTTTTCCTGAATATATTTCAGCAAATAAATGTATGTGCTATACACAAAGGGATCACCTATAGTTAGAAAAGCCACATCCTTACCTGCCTTGAGTTTTTCTTCTATAGCTTGAAAAGCTTCATATATTTTTCCTTCTTGCTCTTCTGTGCCCATGGGAAAATGTTTCACTATAACTTCGGCATTGCTATTTATATAGTCCTGTGCTATTTCAAGGGCTATACTTCTTCCTCCTGCCTTGCCACTAGGAACAACTATTACAGGCACCTTACCTATTATTCTTACAGCTTTTAATGTAAGTAGCTCTTTGTCCCCTGGTCCAACTCCAATACCGTATAATTTACTCATGTATTTCTCTCCTCGCTGTTATGATAAAAATTGGATTTAGTGCTATAAGCATATGACTTTTTCCCTTTGAGCGGCTTATTGAAAGCTGAATGAGTTCAGTACTGTATTTTAATTTTTCAAGTATATTAATAGCCTTGTATACATTATCTATGGTAATAAAATTTAAAACCATAACTTTTCCATGTTTTAGTCTTTCCCCGTATATGCTTATTATTTCCTCTAAATTTCCACCACTTCCACCAATAAATATACCATCAAATTCACCTTGTATTTGCTTCTCTACGTCTATTGCTTCACCCTTTATTATTTGTAAATTACCTGCACTAAATTTATTCTTATTTTTTTCTATAAGCCCCAGTGCTTCTTCATCCATTTCAACTGCAATAACCTGTCCTAAATACGCTATTTTACTCATTTCCACTGACACAGACCCTGTGCCTGCACCAATGTCAAGAAGCCTATAGTTATTCTGAATATTTAGCTTTGAAATACTAACTGTACGTATTTCTTCTTTAGTCATTGGACTCTTACCCCTAATAAATTCTTCATCCCTTATAATCATTGTCTATCACCACCACTGTTAAATCACTAAATTTTTTATCAATAAATTCATTTTGCTCACCAAAGGATATTTTCTCATCCTCATAGGACAAATTTTCACCTATATACATCATTACATTTAGTTCAGCATTATTTAGCTTTCTACACATAACCTGAGGAGTATTTTTATTATCTGTAAGCCATATGGACATCTTATTACCCTTTACTTCCTTTATAAAATCTTCTTCCCTTCCATGAAGACTTCCAAGATGTGCTCCCTGCCAAGCCTTTCCCAGTTTTCCCATCATGTATTGAAATGAACTTATTCCAGGTACTATACTTATATGTCCCTCATAATTTTTTTTAATATATTCCCCTATTCCATAAAATAATGGGTCTCCAGACCCAATAATGGCTACATCTTTATCTTCATTTACTTTAACAAAATTTAATATATCCTTCAGATTATTAGCTATAATCTTATATTTTCGAATAAATGATATACTTTCAATTGCCCTTTTAAAGCCAATTATAATATCTGCCTCTTCTAAAACTGAAATCGCCTTGCTTAACATGTATTCTCTATTTCCAGGACCAATTCCTACAATGTAGACCATATTATCCTCACTTTCTGCTATCATATAGTATTCCAGCTTCCATAGCAAAAATTACAACTTCAGCCTGAATTTCATTATAGCAAAATTCATCTATTTTATGTTTTATCTTTTCACCCATACTTGCATACAAAGTATTATAACCCTTACCTAAAAGCTTCACTGCACCTTCTGTGGTTTTTTCTTCATAAACTTTTTTAACAAGTTCTATATCTGCCCCCATTAACGCAAGTTCTAATGCTATTGTTTCAAGTCTAATTCCACAAACTCTACTGTGAGTATTAAAACAGCCTACTGCAATTTTACACATCTTCCCTATATGACCTACAATAGTAACTTTTTTTATTCCAAGTGATCTACATGAATTAAGCGCAAAACCCACATAGTTTGACATTATAACCACAGTATTTTCATCTATTCCTAAAGCTTTTGCCTTAACTTCCCCCATGTTACCAAAAACTAAAACAATGTGTTTAATACCAGAAAAAACTTTTTGGCGCAATTCAATGTTTATGGATTCTGTAAGTGCATCTTCTGACATAGGAACTACAATTCCTGTTGTTCCTAGTATAGAAATTCCTCCAATTATATTTAATCTGGGATTAAAAGTTTTTTTAGCGATTTCTGCCCCTTCTGGAACAAAAATTGTTATTTCAACCCCGCAGCCTTCTGGTAATACTTCCTTTACTTCTTTCTCTATCATACGTCTAGGAACTGGGTTTATGGCAGGTTCACCTTTTTTTACATAAAGTCCTTCCCCTTGTACAATTCCAACTCCTATGCCACCTTTTAAACAGTAACCATAGTCTTTTTTCGTCGCTCTTGCCCATATTTCAATGCCATGGGTTACATCTGGATCATCTCCACCATCTTTTATAATTGAACATTCCACGAAATTTTCTCCAACGTTTATATTTTCAATAGGTAGAAGCAATTCTATTCCTTTGGGTGTGTCTATTCTAATCTCACTTATTTTTTCTTTGTAATAAAGCATTCTAGTTGCAGCTTTTGCTGCTGCTGCACTACAAGAACCTGTAGTATACCCACATCTTAATTTTTTTCCATCACAATTTACGTATAAATCTAACATAGTTTTTATTACCTTTCAATTAACATATACATAAGAGCATTCACAATAGATGCCGCAACGCTACTTCCACCTTTTCTTCCTCTTACAGTTATAAGTGGCATATCATGAAGTTTTTCTATTTCAATTTTTGATTCAGCCGCTCCAACAAATCCTATTGGTGCTGCAATGATAAACTGGGCATTTGCCTTACCCTCAATTATCAATTCTTTTAGCTTGTACAATGCTGTAGGTGCATTTCCAAATACAAAAAACTTTATCCCATCATTTGTTGCTTTCTCAACGGCTGCCATAGAACGTGTAATTTCTTTTTCTTTCGCTGTCTTTGCTACATCTTCTCTTGATACAAAACATTCTGCCTTACAATTTAAAACTTTTAATGCAGATTTATTTATTCCCGCTAGAGCCATATTAGTATCTGTATAGATTGTGATTCCCTGTTTTAATAATTCAAGTGCTTTATCAATGGCTCCATCTCTAATATACATTAGATTCTTATATTCAAAGTCTGCAGTAGTGTGTATTACCCTTTTTACAATACTAAGCTCCCTTTCTGAAAAATCATGTTCACCCATTTCATTACCGATTATTTCAAAACTTTTTTTCTCTATACCCATAGGGCTTTTTAAATAATCCAATTTTTATAATTCTCCTTTCTTTATCTTGTCATCTTTTCGTTAGTTCTCGTAGCATATCTAAATTTCCAAAAAAGTGCACATGTGCATACGTTGCAATGGTCATCTTTTTTTGGTATCCACATTTCCATTGTTTAACTGATCCATCATATTTGTCTTTTTCAACTTGGTATATTGTATTTTCATTAAGTTCTACAGATGATTTATGAAATTCATGACAATTTATACTAGTTCCTTTTGATATAACACTATTTTCTTTTACCACATTTATTTTTGCATAACCAAAATTCTGAAGTCTTTCTGTCATATAGGATTTTCCATTTAAAAATCCAACCGTGGGTTTTCCTTCTATACTTTCAGATAAATACATTAAGCCTCCACATTCTGCGTAGCATTTAGTTCCAGCTTCTAATGAAACTTTTATACTATTAAGCATGGTTTTATTTTGACTTAACTCATCAATAAAAACCTCTGGATAACCTCCACCTAAATACAAAAAATCAATATTTTTTGGTATTTCTTTATCTTTTAGAGGACTGAAATATTGGACTTCACCAAGCTCTTCTAGAAGTTCAATGTTTTCTCTATAATAAAAATTAAATGCTTTATCATAAGCTACTGCTATTTTTAGTCCTTGGTTATCTAGATGAAAATCATCTTTATAATTTCCTGGATTAATAGCAATATTAAAAAGCTTATCCATATTAACATGTTTTTTAACAAGCTGTGAACATAGATCTATTTTTTTGTCCAAATCTTCTATTTCAATACTTTGCACTAGTCCCAAATGTCTACTTTTAAGTATAAGCTCCTGTTTTTTTGGAACATACCCTAAAACATCTGTGTAGCAATATTTTTCTATTGAAAGCTTTAATAAATTATAGTAACTTTCATTTATATTATTTAATATTATACCTGCTATATTTACGTGTTCAAAATTCATAAGCCCATTAATTTCAGCACAAATTGTTGCTACCTTAGCTTTTGGTGATAATACTAATACTACAGGTAAATTAAGCACCTTGGCCACGTGTGCTGTTGAATATTCACTACTGATTCCCTTACCATCATAAAGCCCCATAACCCCTTCTATTATTCCTATGTCCCCATGACCTCTAGAAAAGCTAGCCTTAATTCCATCCTCACCCATAAGGTATAGATCAAGATTTCTTGCTTTCATTCCTGTTATATGTTGATGAAAATTCCCATCAATATAGTCGGGACCAACCTTATAGCTCTGAACTTTATATCCCATATCCTTAAAAGCTTTAAGTATACCTAAAGTAACTGTGGTCTTTCCTTTACCGCTTCCATTTGAACTTATAATAAAACTCTTCATTTTTAGTACTCTATCCCCTCTCTAGCAGGAACACCGCTGCTAAAATAATGTTTTATTTCCCTCATCTCTGTTATAAGATCAACCTGTTTTGAAATTTCCTCTGGCACATTTCTTCCTGTTAAAATAAGTTCCATATCCTCAGGTTTTATATGAATAAGCTCTATAACTTGTTCTACAGTAAGGAGTTTATTAGAAAGTGCCCCCATAACCTCGTCCATTATTAAAACATCACATGCTTTGGTTTTAAGTGAATCATAACAAAATTTATAAGCTTTATCTATCTCTATTTTTAATTCAGCCTTTTCCTCGTCACTTAATGTCCAAAAAAAGCCTCTCTTTTTTTCAAATCTAAATATTTTAAAATCAGGTTCCAATCGTTTTACACTTTCCAATTCTCCTGTTTTAAATGTTTTTAGGAATTGAACCATATACACTTTAAGCCCATTTCCTACTGATCTAAATCCTTGTCCAAGTGCTGCTGTGGTTTTTCCTTTTCCATTACCTGTATAAACTTGAACGTATCCCTTCTCCAATTTTCCCATTCTATGAAACCTCCTTATTATAAGATAAGCTAGACATCTAAAAAATAACTAGTCAGTATGCTAGTCTATCCTTTTATTAGATGTATTTATGCCTTTTAGAACTTTTAATAATTTTTCGTTAGATACCCTATCTTTAATTGCGAGTCTTATAAAGCTTTGGTCAAGCCCTTTAAAATTATGTGCTTTTCTTATAATTATCCCCTGTTTAATACAAAAGTTATACACCTGTTCTTCATTTATATTATCAAGCTTACATAATATAAAATTTGCTCTAGTTAGAAATATGTTTTTTATGCATTGAATTTTACTTAGCTCCGCTAATAAAAATTTTCTTTCTTCCTTAACCCATTGAATTGATTTTTTAATATACTCATTATCATTTAAAGAATACTTAACTGCAATCTCCGCAAAACAATTAATATTCCATGGGTTTTGTTTTTCTGCTATTGCCTTAGTAAGTTTTTCATCACTACTTATGCCATAACCAAATCTAACTCCTGGCATAGCAAAAAATTTTGTTATAGCTCTTATTATGAATAGACATCTATAATTTTCTGTGTAATTTATAAAACTATCCTCTAAATCACCTGTAAATTCAATGAAAGCCTCATCTATAATAATTGTTTTGCCTTCTTTTTCGCAAAACTCTAAAATTTCATGAAAATCTTCCTTGTTTATTATACTTCCATTAGGATTATTAGGATTTCCTATTATCAAAGCATGCATTTTTGAAAGTTTTTTTATAATATCTCCGTAATTTATCTCCATTTTCGGAGATAAATATGAATATTCTATATTACAGCCCCATTTTTTCGCATCTAACTCATATTCCACAAAAGATGGTACCACTATCAATATGTTTTTAAAACAGCTTATGGACAAATCAATAACTTCTGCTGCTCCATTTCCAAGTATAACATCAGCCTTTTCTACTCTAGTATAATCTTTTATATTTCTAATTAGTTCTCTATATTTAATATCAGGGTATCTCACCGCATTTTTCAGTGCCTCGCCTATATTGTCTGAGAATCCCTTTGGAAGTCCTAATGGATTTATGTTAGAACTGTAATCTAAAAGTTCTCTTCCCTTTAATAATCCCTCTGTATATATATCTCCTCCATGTATCAAACTGCCATCACCACCTTATTTATTAGAATATAAATAATCACAAGTAGTATTTCTGAAGCATACATAAGTAAAATGGTTGATTTAATGTGCTCTTTTGTTAGAACTTCTAAGTTATCACCTATAGTTGGTTTATACACAAGTTCTCCAAAATAACTGTTGGTTCCACCAAGTTGAATTCTCATGGCTCCAGATGCTGCGCCTTCCGGATATGCACAATTAGGACTCTTATGATTTTTCCTGTCTCGTAGCATTATCTTTAGGCTGAAAATAACATTTCCTTTAACTAAGGGGGAAACTATAGCTATTAGAATCCCTGTGATTCTTGCAGGTATTAAATTAAAAATATCATCCACCTTAGCCGGAAAAAATCCAATATAATAAAACTTTTCATTTTTATAACCAAGCATAGAATCCATAGTATTTACCGCTTTGTATAACATTGCTAAAGGGGCTCCACCTAAAATTGCAAATAGTATTGGCGCAATTACCCCATCAGATGTGTTTTCAGCAACAGTTTCCACATCTGCTCTTATTATTTCATTTTCACAAAGTTCCTGCGTATCTCTACCAACTATATACGACAATTTGATTTTTGCATCTTCCAAATCATTGTTTTTAAGTGCGTAATATACTTTAGCTGCCTCCTTATGTAAGCTCCTGGCAGCAAATGTTGTCCAAATCATAATTATGTTTAATATGTGATGCACTATTACATATTGTGATGTGAATTTTAATATTAAAAATGGGATTATAAAACTTACAAAACAAACCGCAAAAACAATTACAAATCCAAATATTTTTAATGCCTTGTTACTTCTGCATAACTTTCTACCCAATTTTTCAAGAAAGCTTATAAATTTTCCAATATAAATTATGGGATGTGGAAACCAGTATGGATCCCCAATTAAAAAATCTATCACCACAGCTATAATGATATCTGTCATCTTGTCATACCCATAATTTTATAAATAGACTCCATATCAATGTTTTTTCTAACTATTTCAGCTAATTTATCCAACTCTTTTTCTCTTTTATGTTCATAATTTTGTGCTGCTTTAAGTTCTATTCCTTTTTTATCTCTCAAATAATTTATAATATACTCTCTAAACGATGCCCCATCGAATATACCATGAATATAAGTTCCCATTATATTGCCATCATTGTTTATAGCTCCATCCATATAGTCCACCTTCTCGCCATTTTTATCCTTAATAGAAAAAAGTGGATTACAATTTTCTCCGCAAGTGGAATTACCCATATGTATTTCGTAGCCATATATTTTACCTATTTTCTCACCATTTATTATATATCTAGCAAAATCAGGTGTGATGTTTTCCCATATTATATTTGCATTAATCCTAGTTGTAACCTTATGTTCTTCAAATGTAGTTCTCACATTTAATAGATCCATAGCGTAAATTTCCCCCAGCTCTGTTTCAACCTTATACGGGTCCTTTATACTTTTCCCTAGCATTTGATACCCACCGCATATACCAATTATTGTTCCATTTTTACTATAATCCTTTATAGCTTTTTCTATTCCATTTTCCCTTATACTTAAAAGATCTTCTATTGTATTTTTACTACCTGGTATTATAACTAAATCAGGTTCACCAAATTCCTCTGCAGAGCTAACAAATCTTACAGATACATCATCTTCTTCCTTCAAAGCATCTAAATCTGTAAAATTAGATAGGTGCATGAGTTTTATAACCGCTACATCAATAGGTGCTCTTACTTTTTTATTAAACTCCACCGCCCCATCCTCTTCTTCAAGATTCAGCTTAAAATATGGTATGACTCCAAAAGAAGGTTTATGGATTATTTTCTCAAGCATTACAAGTCCTGGCTTGAGTATTTCTATATCCCCTCTGAATTTATTTATTATTGTACCCTTAACTCTTGGCTTTTCTTCTTCCTTTAAAAGTAGCATTGTTCCTGCAATAGAAGCAAATACCCCACCTTTATCAATATCTCCTACTAATACTACCGGTGCATCCACAAGTTCTGCCATCCCCATATTTACAATGTCTTTATCCCTCAAATTTATCTCTGCTGGGCTTCCTGCGCCTTCCATAACTACAATGTCAAACTGTTTCTCCAATTTTTCAAACTGTTCCTTTAATAACTCTTTAAATCTAGGCTTTAAATTATGATATTCCATAGCCGTATAATTTCCATAAACCTCACCATTTAAAATGACTTGGCTTTTCTTATCTGAAGTTGGTTTAAGTAAAATTGGATTCATATAAATCTGTGGTTCAATTCCTGCGGCATAAGCCTGAAGTACTTGTGCTCTGCCCATCTCCTTGCCATCTATGGTTATATATGAATTCAAAGACATGTTTTGAGATTTAAAAGGAACAACACTGTAGCCATCTTCATGAAATATTCTACATAAAGCTGCTACAAGAATGCTCTTACCCACTGAGGAAGCCGTACCTTGTATCATGATTTTGCCCATTTTACATCCCCTTCTTTGTTTTTCCAATATTTTTATAATTCCCCACTATAGCATCCTTTACATGCTTAACAAAAATATCTTGAATCATTGTATTTTCACCAATGCCATGCATATAAATATGGACCTTAAAACCTTCTTTTAAAAGTATTTGTTTCCAGGAATTCTCCTCATCTGAAGCCATATCAATGTTAGAATGATTCCCTGCCACTATCATAAAAGGCATAAGTGTAACTTCCCTTACTTTTTCTCTCTTTAGTGTGTTTATTACATTTTTAATACTAGGATAGCCTTCTACTGTTCCAATGTATACATTATTTATTCCCTTGTCTCTAAATACAAGCTGAAGACAGGAATAACATGCGTTGGCAGGATGTGTGGTACCATGTCCCATAAATACTGCGGCATGTTCTTTTGAAATTTGAGCCTCCAATGCTTCTGCTGCTATAGAATAATCATCTACTAATTCTTCTCCGTCACCCTTAAAATAAAGTATAGGCCTCCCAATTACTATTTTTTCAAAGTTATTTTTATAGTTCTCAACAACCTTTGATACATATTCATATTCCTCACCAGGCATTATATGAAGCGATTGAACTACAACCTCTCTGTAACCTTCATTTTTTATCTTTTCCAATGCTTGTTCTGGAGTATCCACAATAAGTTTATCTCTATTTCTTAACACCTTTATTATTATGTGTGAGGTGAAAGCTCTTCTTATTTCATAATCCGGGAAATTTTTTTCTATGTTTTTTTCTATGCTTTCTATGGTCAATTTCCTTGTTTCTTCATAAGTTGTTCCAAAACTTACTACAAGAATCACCTTATCTTTTATGTTTGACAAATTATTTCCTCACCTTCCAATTAACTTTGTGTAAGCCATCTTGCTGCATCTATAGCATAATACGTTATTATTATGTCCGCACCTGCTCTTTTTATTGAAGTTAACATTTCAAGCGCTATTAATTTTTCATCTATAACCCCTAGAGATGCAGCAGCTTTAACCATAGCAAACTCTCCACTTACACTGTAAGCTGCTATAGGATGATTAAATTTATCTCTAGCCCATCTTATTACATCCAGGTATGATATTGCTGGTTTAACCATAATAATATCAGCACCTTCACTAATATCGTCTTCGATTTCAAGCATGGCCTCTCTTATATTTGCAGGATCCATTTGATAGCCTTTTCTATCACCAAATTGTGGTGCAGAATCTGCTGCTTCCCTAAACGGTCCATAAAAAGCTGAAGAATATTTGGCACTATAGGCCATTATTCCTACATCTTTATAACCATTTTCATCCAATTTTTTTCTAATAGCTTGTACTCTTCCATCCATCATATCTGAAGGTGCCACCATGTCTGCTCCTGCCTTTACATGTGAAAGTGCTATTAGTGAAATATATTTTAAAGTTTCATCGTTATCCACTTTTTTGTCTACAATTATTCCACAATGTCCATGACTTGTGTACTCACACATGCAAACATCTGTAATAACCCAAAGTTCTGGTGCAAGCTTCTTTATAATCCTTACTGCTCTTTGAACAATTCCATTCTCATCATATGCTGAATGTCCAACTTCATCTTTGTGTCCAGGAATTCCAAATATCATTACGCCCTTAACTCCGGCTTCTGTGACATCTTTAATTAATTCAGGAAGCCTATCTAGTGACCAGTGATAATTATTGGGAAGAGAACTTATTTCTCTTTTTATATTTTCTCCTTCAGCAACAAACAAAGGATAAATAAAATCTTGTGAATTTAAAACTGTTTCCCTTACCAAACTTCGTATTGTAGCATTTTCTCTTAACCTTCTGTGTCTTCTAAACATTACTGTCACCCCTTAAAAATTTTTTCATCAAAAAAATCCCTTCAACATAGCGTTAAAAGGATTGAAAAACATCTTATTATTCATGAGAAATGTGAAAGATATATTCAACTTTAACACCTCCCTATCGCTCGTAGAGAAAATGGCGAGAAACATTGGCAGGTCTCCTGACTTGAAAATCATCAATTAAGTAGGCCTTCCCAGTTACCCAGTGGCATATATTACTTAACTTATTTTCTTACAGTGGCGGGACCGTTCAGGACTAAGCATCTTCAAAAAAATAACAAGCAAGTATGCGAGTTCAATTTTTTATGATGCCTTAACCTGATTCCCTTTTAATTAATCAACTATATGATCAAACCAATATCTTATTCAATTAGTTTTAAGTATATACCCATGCTAAATAAGTGTCAATTTAAATGTTTCCTTCATAATTTATATAGAAAAACAAATTTAGTGTAGACTAAAAAGGTTACCCTTGTGCAACTTTTTATGTACATTCATATTATTAATTTGAAAGGGGCTATCTTAATGCAAAATGAAGATAACTTAGGTACAAAAATGTTAGCTTCACATAAATATATTGACATAAATATAAAACAATTGCTTAAATTTATAGGTCCCGCTTTTATAGTTAGCGTTGCATATATAGATCCTGGTAATTTTGCAACAAATATAAGTGGTGGTTCTAAATTTAATTATTCACTTTTATGGGTTATTTTATGGAGTAATTTAATGGCAATATTTCTTCAAATAATGTCAGCAAAACTTGGGATAGCCACTGGCCATAATCTTCCTGAAATGTGTGCCAAAGTATTCCCAAAATCCGCTAATTGGCTCTTTTGGATAATTGCAGAGCTTGGAGCAATGGCAACAGATTTAGCTGAATTTCTTGGAGGAACTTTAGGTCTATATATTTTATTCAAAATCCCCATGATATATGCTGGACTTATCACAGGTATATTAACATATTTAATTTGTTATATGGAAAAATACGGTCAAAAGGTTATTGAAATTATAATAGGAGGCATGGTGACTATTATTGGTATTTCCTATACTCTGGAGTTATTTCTATCAAAACCATCTTGGTCACAAGTCGGAATACACACACTAATTCCTAGCATTCCAAATGGTGATGCTTTACTAATAGCAGTTGGAATGCTAGGTGCTACAGTTATGCCTCATGTTATATATCTTCATTCTCACCTAGTTCAATATAGATGTATTGATTGCTCGGATGAAGGTAAATTAAAACATCTCCATATGGAAAAAGTTGATGTATTTATAGCTATGAATATTGCTTTTATAGTAAATGCTGCCATGATTATAGTTTCGGCTGCAGTATTTTATAGACACCATATTAACGTCTCCACCATTGAAGATGCTCACAAATCCTTACAACCCTTACTTGGCACACTATCAAGTGGTGCCTTCGGAATTGCGCTCCTTGTTTCTGGCCTTTCCTCTTCTGCGGTTGGAACAATAGCTGGGCAGACAATAATGAAAGGTTTTGTTAACTTAAACATTCCAGTAAACATTAGACGGCTTATAACTATGATACCTGCATTAACTATTATTGCTATTGGCATAAATCCTATGTATGCTCTACTTTTAAGTCAAGTTGCCCTTAGTTTTATTCTACCTTTTCCCATTATACAAATGCTTATTATAGCAAAACGAAAAGATCTTATGGGCAAACTTGTCAACAAATTTTCTGTAAGGGTATTAGGTATTATAATAGCGGCTGTGATTATTTCATTAAACATAGTGCTAATTTATTTCACTTTTAAGGGGAATACATAGAATGTATTCCCCTTAAATTATAGACTAGCATTTTAACTTGTTATTTTTTCAAATGCCTACGTCAAAGATTCTGATTTATTATTTTATCTGTATTTTTGCAGTTACAGACATTCCAGGAATAATATTATCATTCCCCGATTCTAAACTTAATTTAACCGGTACGCGCTGGCTTACCTTTGTGTAATTCCCTGAATTATTTGATGTGCTAAATAAACTAAACACAGATGAAGTTGCAAGACCAATACTTTGAACTTTTCCTTGAAAACTTGTTCCTTTAAATGAGTCTACACTTAATTTAACATTTTCATTTAATTTTATCTTTTCAACATCACTTTCTAAAACATATGCCGTTACCTGAAGCTTTGAAAAATCAACTAATGACATTATCCCCTGTCCTATTGAAACCGTATCACCAACATGTGAATTAATCTGCACAATAGTACCATCAATTGGAGCCTTTACCTTAGTATTATCCAAATTCAATTTAACTAAATCATAGCTTGCTTGAGCTGATTTTACTTGATCTTCAGCTATAACTATATCTTTATCTGATGCCCCTGCATTTGTAAGACTTAACTTACTATTAGCAGCATCTATACCTGCTTTTGCCGCTGAGATTTGCGAATTATTAGCATTTATTTGTCCTTGCAAAACAGATATCTGATTTTCTAATTGTTGCTTTGCAGAAAATAATTGTTCTATGGACTCTGCTTTTACAGTATACTGAGCTTCTGTTATTCCATTAGCTTTTCGCCCAGCATCTAATTGTGAAAGTGCATAACTTGCTTCATAGTTTCCATTAGCTGGATTTTTAAAAGCTGACATTTGTGAAATCAATGTATTATATTGTGATTGCAGATTATTTAAATTTGTAGTTAAATTATCCTTGCTCGTCTGTGCACCACTATATGAGGCGCTTGCTTGGTCAACAGTTGCTTGTGCTCCTGATATTTCCTGACTTCTTGCTCCACCTTCTAATTTTGTAAGTTGTGCTTTTGCAGTATCGAGCCCTGCTCCAGCCTGATTTAATTGGGCTTGTGCCTGATCTGGCTCAATGCTAAACAATATATCTCCTTTTTTTACCTTGTCGCCTTCTTTAACATTTTCACTTACAATTTTTCCTGACACTTTTGGACTAGCATTTATTATATCGCCACTAACCTGGGCGTCATCTGTTGAAACAAAATTTGTATTTTCATAGTACCAATTATATCCAAATATACCGAGTCCTATTACAATTACTAAAACTACAATAAAAAATATTTTTCTCTTTGATGTTTTTTTACTTTCCATGTGATCCTCCTGTGTTAATTTATTTATGCAATTAAATCATCTATTTCAATTTCATTTTTCTTTTTATTTTTATTATCTTTTATAAAAAATGCTAACGGTACTCCTGCAAGACAAATTAAAGTAGACACTAATAGTGCATCGTTTATTCCTGCAATTGCCACGGCTTTCATCAAACTGCTGTAAATCTGAGTTAAAAATGCTGTTTTAGTATCTCCTTGACTTAACCCATGTTGCATAGCTATACCTGCAAAGGCATTTTGGGCTTTAATTACTGCAGGTGAGTTTAAATTAATATTTTCTGCATATCTAACAGCATGAAAAGATTCTCTTTTTTGAAGTACCGTAGTTAACAGCGCAATTCCTATAGAACCACTAATCTGCCGTACAGTACTATTTAATGCTGTTGCCCTACTAGTAAGATTTTTGGGTACCGAATTCATACCTGATGTTTGTGCAGGCATCATTGCCATTCCCATACCAAGTCCTCTAAACATCATAATTATCACAATACTTACATAAGCAGTATCTAAACTCAATTTGCTCAGAGCAAAGGATGCAGAGGCTAATATAATAGTGCCAATTATAGTTATCCATTTAGCTCCATATTTATCGAATATTCTGCCGCTAATAGGCATCATTATTCCAGTTATTATAGCTGATGGTAATGATATCATTCCTGACTGCATAGGAGAATATCCTCTAACATTCTGAATATAAATTGGAAGTAAAAATAGCGCTCCATACATACCTATAGTTGTTATTATTGATATTAACAAACTTAATGTAAATGGGAATATCTTTAATACAGTTAAATCTAAAAGTGGTTCCTTTACATTTAGCTCAATAAACACAAATGCAGAAAGTGATAACACTGCTGTGATAAATAGAATAAGTTCATATCCTGAAGTCCAACCTTTTGAGTTTCCCTGGCTTAAACCAAGAAGTAATGTAAATAGCCCTAAAGCTGAAGTAATAGCCCCTAAATAGTCAAATTTCTTTCCTTTTTTTAGTTCTGTTTCCTTTAGCATTATAACTGCCAGGGTGACGCCTATGATTCCTACTGGAATGTTGATTGTAAAGATTAGTCTCCAGTCCATGTACTGAACAATATAACCACTTAACGTTGGCCCTATGGCTGGTGCTGCCATAGCTGCTATACCCCAAATTCCAAGTGCTAATCCAGTTTTTTCTAGAGGTACAAGTTGATAAATCATTGACATACCTACAGGCATTATCATTCCTCCACCAATAGCTTGAACAACTCTGGCCGCAATCATAGTTTCAGTACTTGTAGCTAAGCCACAAAGTGCCGAACCAACTGTAAAAATAGACAATGCAATAATATAAAGCTTTTTTAATCCAAACCTATCTCCTAAGTAACCGGTAAGGGGGATAATAATACTCATTGTTAACATGTATCCAGTTACTACCCATTCAATTTGGTCTGTTGATGCACCAAAAACAGTCATCATTTTAGGAATTGCAACATTTACAATACTGGAGTCCAATATTGACATAAACGTTCCTACAATAACAACACCTAATGCAAGCCACATATATCTATCTTGACTTTTTTTCATTTTACACATCCTTTCTAAAAAACTAACTGTTTAGTTAATAATATTATTAAAATCAGAGTTTGATAAATTATTACAAACTCCGGTATAACTAACTGTTTAGTTAACAGCCTCAAAAAAAAAAGGATTCTATATCTTTCAATCCTCTTATACATACAAGGCCTACTTATCTTTTTGTATATGCCTTAAATAAACATACCTATGTTGTAAAAATATTTCCTTATATTTTTTTCTTACTTCTTGTTTGTCAAAACCATAAAATTTCGCCCACCGATCTCCTAATGTGACAAAAAAAGTCCATGAAACTGCGTTATAAAAAAATGAATCAATTAAAATACCCATTTCATCCTCTTTGTTTAATTCCATGCCACTATCTTTAAATCTTTTAATTTTAAGCTCAAAAGATCCAAGCAGTGAATCAAACATTGGAACATCCCTATCTTCTGACTTTAATGATTCTACTAATATAATACGCAATATATCCTTTTTATTTTCCATGAAATGAAACATTTTATTTATAACTATATCTAGTTGAGCTTCATCATGTACATCCACATCTTTAAAGATAGATTTTTTTAATTCAATTGACTCATTTACATATCTTTTTACTATTTCTTCCAGCAGTTTTTCCTTGCTCTCAAAATAATAATAAAGCATTGCCTTATTAACCTTTGCCCTTAATGCAATTTCATCAACCCTGGCTCCGTCAAAGCCCTTTTCAGAAAAGATTTCTGTTGCAGCTTCAATAATCCTTGATTGGGTTAAACATACTTTTTCCTTATCTTTCATATTTTTCACCCTATCTTATTAACTGACTGTTTAGTTTATTATATCATACTACATTTATTTTGCAATATAATATTAAGTTTAGGTTAATTTTGTGTTATAATTTAATCTGTTATTTAAAGGAGGTTTTCAAATGGAAACGCTTAAAAATGTTAACTTAAAAACTACATTAATAAAAACTTTGGAGTTTTTAGACGATAATTACACCATTTTACTTGGTATAATACTTTTTGCTTGCGTATTACCTATATATTTAAGTTCTGCAGGAATGGGCGAAAAAATTGTAGCTTCACTTTATTGGTTTGCTGCCGCCACTGCTTACCCTGATCGTAGAAAAGACATAAAATGGCTTACCTTTGTTATATTGATAATACCATTTGCTTTCTTTCTTACTTACATACAGAAATACGGTTACACAATTTGGGGAAACATTTTACATGTAGAAGCAACTAAAAAAATATCCGTAATTGACTTAAATCCTATATTCAGAAAAATTCCATTTAATGATGGAGCTTTTGCACGTATTTATAAAAGCCAAACTTTAACTTGGTTTATGAGACTTGTTTATAACAATGGTTTTGTAGTGACTGCTATTATTCCAATATACAGGTCCGCAATATGCAAGGATATTAAAAAAATGATAAGATACCTTCTTTCAGCTCATGTACTCCAAATACTTCTAATTAGTCCATTTTACGTAACCTTTCATTTGCAGGAGGTTTGGTATGTATTAAGCCAACCAGATGGTCTAGACAGACATTTAACAGGAGCTGCTGCTGCCGGTTGGACATTAAATTGTTTTCCATCAATGCATACGTCAATTTCCTTTGCTATGTTTTTACTTGTACTCAGGGAGAAAGATGTTATCTTCAAATGGGTTTGGGGTTTCTTCTGTCTAAGTGTAATTTATTCTACACTTTATCTTGAGGTACATTGGGTACTTGATATATTTGCAGGAATGTTACTTGCTTACTTCACAGTAAAGATAGTTGATTTTTTAATATCAAAATTGGATAAACGTTTACTAAAATATAGCAGGTTCTTTTACAGAAATAAAAATTCTTTTCTTTTAAAAAATTCTACATCTAAAGAATCTTAATTTTAGACTATGCTTTAATTATGCAGTGGTTATGAGCATAAAAAATAACACAATACTCACTTGTTGTTTTTTTCATGATGACTTAATACATAATAAAATAAAATTTGGAGTAGGTAGTTTTGTATACACAAAGTTACCTACTCCAATTTTATTTATTTTTCTGTTTCAGTAAAAAAATATCATTTCCTCTTAACTATTTTTATGATTCTATTTCTTAGAAATATCAGATAGTACTAGTCCCTTATTGTGCTGAAGCGCCCAGTTTATAGCCCAATCAGTTTGAAAAAGAAGTAATGTCCTGTCATCCAAATCTTTAACAATCTTTGTATCCGATGTTAAAACTAAAGTTTTAGGATCAATATCAGCATTTTCTACCCATCTTATATTTCTAAACGATAATATATCCATTCTTATATCTACATTATATTCATTTTTAAGCCTATATTCTAAAACTTCAAATTGTAGTACTCCAACAACACCTAGTATTAACTCCTCTACACCAATATCAATTTGTTTAAATACCTGGATAGCACCTTCTTGCGCTATTTGTGTTATTCCCTTAATAAATTGTTTCCGCTTCATTGTATCCACTGTTCTAACTCTAGCAAAATGTTCTGGTGCAAATGTTGGTATTCCTTCAAACTTAAATTTGTCACTACTTTCACAAAGTGTATCCCCTATACTAAATATACCCGGATCAAAAACTCCAATAATGTCTCCAGCATAAGCCTTATCAACTATTTCTCTTTCTTGAGCTAAAAATTGTTGTGGTTGAGTTAGTTTAACTTTAGTTCCATTTTGCACATGATAAACTTCCATACCTTTTTTAAACTCACCGGAACAAATGCGCATAAATGCAATTCTATCTCTATGTGCCTTATCCATATTTGCTTGGATTTTAAATATAAAAGCCGAGAAATCCTTGCTTAATACATCTATTTCACCTTTATCGGAATTTCTTGAAAGAGGCATTGGAGTAAGTTTTAAAAATTCCTCTAGAAATGGTTTTACACCAAAATTGGTTAACGCACTACCAAAAAATACTGGTGTAAGCTCCCCACTCCTGATTTTTTCTAAATCAAATTCATTTCCTGCACCATCTAAAAGTTCTATATCTTCAACAAGTTTATCATGAAGATCATCCCCTAATAAATCTCTGAATATGCTGTCCTCAACGTTTCCTTCAATAGTTTCTACTTCAAATTGTCCGTGCTTTCCACCGTCAAACACTTGTATTTTCTTTTTATCTCTTTCATAAACACCTTTAAATTCTTTACCTGATCCTATTGGCCAATTCACAGGATAACACTTTATTCCAAGTTCATCCTCTAACTGTTGCATAAGTTGAAATGGATCTCTACTTTCTCTATCCATCTTATTTATGAATGTAAATATAGGAATATTTCGAAGGCTACAAACGTTAAATAGTTTTCTTGTTTGAGCTTCTATTCCCTTGGCTGCATCCACTACCATTACCGCACTATCTGCTGCAGTTAATGTTCTATAAGTATCTTCACTAAAATCTTCATGTCCAGGAGTATCCAATATATTAACGCAATATCCTTCATATGCAAATTGCATAACTGAAGACGTAACTGAAATACCTCTTTGTTTTTCTATATCCATCCAATCAGATACGGCATGCTTTGAGGCTCTTCTTGCCTTTACAGACCCCGCCATCCTTATGGCACCTCCGTATAGAAGCAATTTTTCCGTCAATGTGGTTTTTCCTGCATCTGGGTGAGATATTATTGCAAAAGTTCTTCTTTTCTCTATTTCATTTATATAATTATCCACTTAATCGTAGTCACTTAAAACTTATTAAACCTTATACACTCAAGATTTATATTATTACCTGTTTATAAGTAACTCTCCCCTCCTTTAGCTCTTCATATTTTTATGAATTACGCTGTAACAAGCGCATTTTATAGCATTCTAGCTTTATCTACATTGGGTTTCCTCCTCAATTATACATATGAAGTAAAACTATGACTAATATTTAAAAGGTGTGCACAAACACATACCTAAAAAAGCAAAACAACTTTAATTATATCATTTTTACAGAATTTTTCAACAAACCATAATTGAATAATTCTGCGATTTTAAATATATTATGTTATAATATTAGCAAATTCATTTATATAACACGATTGGAGGACAAAACATGTACAAATTAATAGCTCTTGATATGGATGGTACTCTTCTAAGTAGTGACAAAACCATTTCAAAAGCAAACTTAGAAGCCATTCAAAAAGCAAAAGCAAAAGGTGTGAAAATTGTTTTAGCTACTGGAAGACCTATTAAAGGAATAAAAAAATATCTTAAACAATTAAACCTATTAGAAGAAGGCGATTATGCTATTACTTATAATGGTGCAGTTGCTCAAAGCACAAAAAATGAAGATATAATATCTGAAATTATATTGTCTACCGATGACATTGATAGATTATATACACTTAGCAAAGATTTAGGAGTTAACATACATGCATATACAAATAATGATTGTATAACCCCAAAGACAAGTAAATATACTTTATTTGAAGCTGAATTAAATTCTATTCCAATAAAGGTAACAGATTTCAATAAACTTCCTAAAAATACACCTATTATTAAAATAATGTTTATTGACGAAGAAGATATTTTGGACAGGGCTATCGCAAAACTTCCAAAAGAACTTTATGATAAATATACAATAGTTAAAAGCGCTCCATATTTTTTAGAATTTATTAATAAAAAAGTTAACAAAGGTGTTAGTATTAGAATTCTTGCGCAAAAGCTAGGAATATCCATGGATGATGTTATATGCATTGGTGATCAAGAAAATGATAAACACATGGTTGATTATGCGGGTCTAGGCATTGCAATGGAAAATGCTACTGATGAATTAAAGGAAGTTGCTAATTTTGTTACAAAAAGCAATGATGAAGATGGCGTAGCATATGCAATAAATAAGTTTATATTAGATTAACAATACAATCCGTGAACTGAAGTAGATCTTTATAAAATCGCGTGTTTTATAGGGACAAGTTTCAAGTCACCAATTGTTTACATTTTTTTCTGACGAAAAACAGCCAACCGAATATGTTAATATTGGGTTGGCTGTTTTTTATATTATCTTTACTTTGCTCCAGCAAAATATGCTCAACTAGCTTGTCACTTGCAACTTGTCACTGTTTCTATTTAGCCACTGGAATAAACCCGATTTTTTTCTGCATCTTTCTTAGGGTCTTATTTGCAATATAGTTTGCTTTTTCTGCTCCAGCTTTATATATCTTTTCTAAATTGGTTTTATCTGCTAAAATCATCTCTACCTTATTTTGTATAGGTTCAAATTCATCTATAATTGCAGTTGCAACATCTTCTTTAAATTCAGCATACCCTTTTCCTGCATATTTTTTCTCTATGCAATCAAAACTTTCTCCTGTTAATGTATTTAGAATATTCATTAAATTTTTAACCCCAGGTTGTTCGTCTGAATATTTAACTATTCCAATGCTATCAGTCACAGCTCTTGAAATCTTCTTTTTTATAACTTCTGGAGGGTCCATAAGTAGAATAAAACTATTTGGATTTTCTGAGGACTTTGACATTTTTTTTAATGGTTCCTGAAGATCCATAATCTTTGAACCTTCTTTTGGTATATATGGTTCTGGAATTTTAAATGTTGGGCTATAGGCATTATTAAATCTTTCTGCTATATTCCTAGTCAGTTCTAAATGTTGCTTTTGATCTAGTCCTACAGGCACTAGATCCGTTTGATATAAAAGTATATCTGATGCCATTAGCACTGGATAATTCAGTAGTCCTGCGCTTATAGAAGTATCATTACCAAATTTACTCGACTTGGTTTTATATTGAGTCATTCTACTTAGCTCTCCAACATAAGTATTACAGTTTAAAAGCCAAGCGGCTTCTGTATGGGCAGATACATGTGATTGTATAAACATAGTGTTTTTTTCTGGATCAAGTCCTGCTGCTAAATAAATTGCAAGTATTTCTAAAGTTCTCCTTCTTAAATCCTTTGGTTCCTGTCTTGCAGTAATTGCATGTAAGTCTACTACACAATAGTAACAATCATATTCATCTTGGAGTTTTACCCAGTTTTTTAATGCACCCAAATAATTACCTATTGTTAAATTACCTGAAGGCTGTATTCCACTAAATATCACTTTTTTACTTATTTCTTCCACATTAATCACTCCTACAAAAAAAATTAAAAGCCCCGAACAAAGTCTTAACCTTGTTCAGGGCGAAATATACGCGGTACCACCTAATTTTAGAAAACTTAGTTTTCCCTCATTTAAAAATCCTTATAACGCAAGGAAACGTCTAGGAATACTAATTTTCTTCCCAAATCTCAGAAATCCATTCAACTTAATCATAATTGCCGCATTACACCATACACAGCTCTCTTAAAATCTGTTTTTAAGTTTACTTACATTTCATCATCAAACTCAATCGTGTTTACTATACAGTTAATATAATATTATATATGTTTTTTGTCAATAATTATTTTTTCCACAATCCGTGAAGATTACAATATTCTCTTACTAAAACTATATCTTCATCTATAATAAATGTTGCTTCTGGTTTTTCATTTGGCTTTAAGAATTTTTTATATACCTTGTTAGCTGTAATAACTTCTATCCATTGGATATAATGTTCTTCAGTCATTGGATGTTCAACTTCTCCAACCTTTACAAATACTTCTGAACCTTTTTTCTCAACTACAGGTACATGTTTTTCAACGGCTGCATCTACAGAATTTGCTTCCAATAAAAGCATTGGTTTTCCACAACACACTAAAGTTCCGCCTGCTTTTCCTACAATTTCAACTATGTTACCGCATATTGGACATTTATAAATTTGATTTAATTCTGTCATAATATAATCGCCTCCATTAAATTTATATTTGGTTCTTACAATATTATATCACTTATCATACATAGGTTAAGTATTTTGACAAATAATTTAAACATAATTTAATTTTTATTTGGAATACTATTTAATACAGGCAAACTACTAACTATTATTATGTCTGATATTTGAAAGGAGAATACCTCAATGTCTAAAAAACCTTATTTACCAAGAGAAAGAGGCTATATGGAAGAAAAAACGAAAAAAATAAAAGCATACTCCAAAAGTGACTACACAGAGCTTCCTGATCCAGTAAAGGACCCTATTGCTTGCAACAATATTGCTTGGCAGGAATTTGATTATACCTATGACGAAACTAAAGATGAACCAGACAAGTGACAAGTTAATGTGGATTTTTCTGCCGCCGCAGAAAAATCTTTATTAAAATAAAATAACATAATCAAGTTTCTTTATCTTAACTTAATTCATTTAGAATAGTATTGACAAAATATAGAATAAGTTTTATTATAAATATAGTTCATATATGAAATGATTTAGGAGTAAAAATATGTCAAAGGAATTATTACGAAATATTTACATGAAAGTTCGTCATATAAATGATGTTTCCGTTAACCACTTTGCTGACTCAACATCAGGTTGTGATGCTACAGGAGTTCAGTTTGGAGTTCTTAGGAATATACCACCTGAAAGTTCTATTACCATGTCGGAATTAAAAGACAAGGTAAAATGTGCTGCAAGTAATATGACAACAATAATTAGAAGAATGGAAAAACAGAAGCTAGTAGTAACTTTTAAGAACTCTACTGATATGCGCCAAACTATGGTTTCACTAACTGAAAAAGGACTTGATGTTAGGAATACTATGGAAGTTACATATCAAAGCTTTTTGCTAGATATGTATGGTGTATTAAGTGCTTCTGAACAAGAAACTTTAAATAGTTTACTTAAAAAGATAGAAGGGAACCTTAAAAATAAATAAGGTTTTTCTTTTGACAATTTATTTCATATATGAAGTAAATTTAATTGTGCAGAAAGGCTTTTAGGTATAATTCTAATTTTATTTAGATTGCTTTTATAAAGTCATTTAATTAAACAAATAAATGAAGGATGTTGGAAGGATTGTATTTTACTATGAATAACGAGAAAAATGTGAAAAATTTAAATGGAATTGTTTTTATTTTATTTATGATTATCTTTTTAATTGGTTCTGATACTTTCTTAGTTTCTCCACTAATACCAACACTAAGTAAAAGTTTTAATGTTACAGTATCCGAGGTGGGGCTTTTAGTAATTGCATATTCCCTTCCTTATGCAATTTGTGGTTTTGCTTTTGGACCTTTATCCGATAAAGTGGGAAGAAAGGTAATGCTTAAATGGGGAATACTTGCCTTTACCATATCTACATTTTTGTGTGGATATGCTTGGAGTTTCTGGTCATTATTTTTCTTTCGTGTTTTATCCGGTATTGCCGCAGCAACTTCACCACAGGTTTGGGCAATAATAGGAGATCTTGTTCCTTTTAAAAAACGTGGTCATGTTATTGGAATTGTAGCAGCAGCACTTTCAATCAGCCAAATTCTTGGAGTTCCATTTGGTGCTTTTGTAGCTGGTGCTGCTGGATGGCGTTTTTCTTTCTACGCTCTTGGCATTTTAGGAGTAATCGTTACTTTATTAGTAATCTTTGCCTTACCTGTAATTGAAAATACTACTGCACCAGTAGCTAAGGCCGCTTCTTCAGAGCTTAGTCATTCTTTAAAGCTTGTTTTAACAAATAAAAGAGCTGTGGCTGGATTACTTGTTACTTTCTTCATGATGTTTGCAAGTTTTGGAATGTATTCTTTCTTAGGAGCATGGCTTTCTAATTCATTTAATATGAGCGTTAGTACAATAGGTACTGTTATTGTTGTAGTTGGTTTTGGTAATTTAGTAGGAAACCTTTCAGGTGGATTCTTAGGGGATGCTTTTGGTAAAGGACGTGTAGTTATTATAGGATTAACAATTTTAGCAGTATCTCTTATTGTATTACCGTATACTTCTTCTAATCTCATTTTTGCAATGATTTGTATTTTTGTATGGTTACTTAGTGGAGGTGCATCATTATCTTCTCTTAATTCAATAGTAAGTGAACTTGTACCATCATTACGTGGAACTGTAATGAGTTTAAATAGTTCTTTTATGTATATGGGAACTACAATGGGAGTTATTGTTGGTGGTGTTTCAATCAATAAATTTGGATATGTTGGTCTTGGTTTTGCAAATGGAATCTCTGCATTTATTGCAATGCTCCTTATTTGTTATTTAATAAGATCTAAACCAGAAAAAGTCACCTTGAAAGTTCCAACTAAAGC
>Ga0255362_1000050_pt1 | contig 31933 bp, 28 predicted proteins | sample GFST75r2metaG_FD_186000 | JGI IMG/M metagenome (GOLD analysis project Ga0255362, IMG submission 186000)
TAGTAGTTACATTGCATCAGCCAAATTTGGAGATGTTTTATTAGATAGGAAGCTTATATCAGTAAAACAATTAAAAGAGGTATTAGACTTTCAACAATACAATGGTGGAAGAATAGGGAACATTTTAGTTGCTAAAAACCTTTTAAGTCAGGAACAAGTTGACGAAATAGCTTATGAAGTAAGCGAACAATCCAAACTTCCACTAGGAGAACTACTTATATTAAACAGAGAAATAACTAGAGAACAATTGGATAAAGCAATTTCTTTCCAGAAAAGAAGTGGTGGAAAACTTGGCGACATCATGCTGTCTTTAGAAATAGTTTCAAGGGATGTTTTATATAAATATATTGCAAAGCAATTTCAGATGGGTAGTGCTGGGGAAAATATAGAAATTCAAGGCTTAAATAGCATATCCTTTGAAATTGCAAAAAAATATAACGTAGCATTAATTAAAAAGCTAGAGGATCGTTATATAGTTGCTACAGCTGAAATTTTAGATAATGTAGCTATTGCTAATATTGAAAAACACTTGGATATGAACATAGAGCAGGTTTTAACCAGCCAATTCTCTATAGATGAATATTGGACAAAAATTTATGGGGCAGAATTAGCTTATGAAAGCATTAATAAACTAAAACTTGATCAACCAGAAAATTCAGCTTCTATTACATTTACTAAAAAACAAAAAGTAATAATTTTAGTTATAACTATGATCCTAATATTGGGAGCAGTTCTCAAACCATTAATGGTTTTTATAACCATAAGTGTTTTAATCCAGCTACTTTATTTTGTTTTGTCCTTTTATAAAACAATGATTTTAATGAAGGGCATAAATAAAGATTCACAAATTCGAATAACAAAGGAAGAATTGGAGGCAATAGATGAAAGAGACTTGCCTATTTATACTATCTTAATTCCTTTATACAAAGAAAAGGAGATACTAAAGGATATAGTTAAAAATATTGATAGCATGGATTATCCAAAGGCAAAATTAGATGTGAGGCTTTTACTTGAGGAAGATGATAAGGAGACAATTAAGGCCGCTAGAGCAATGAAACTTCCATCATGTTTTACTACATTAGTTGTTCCTACAAGTATACCTAAAACTAAGCCTAAGGCATGTAATTATGGACTCATAAGAGCCAGGGGTGAATATGTGGTTATTTATGATGCTGAAGATAGACCATCACCGGATCAATTAAAAAAAGTATATTTAACTTTTGCAAAAGAATCTGAGGAATGTATCTGCGTTCAATGTAAACTTAATTATTTTAATAGCAGTCAGAATATATTAACTAACTGGTTCACGGAAGAGTATAGTATGTGGTTTGAATTATTATTGCCTGGAGTAGTACAACTAAAAATACCAGTGCCACTGGGGGGAACTTCAAACCATTTTAAATTATCAAAATTAAAGCAAGTTGGAGCTTGGGATCCATATAACGTTACTGAGGATGCTGATTTAGGGGTAAGACTTTATAAAACTTCAAATACCACAGTAGTTCTTGATTCAATAACCTGGGAGGAAGCAACAAGTAGTCCAGGAAACTGGATTAGACAAAGATCTAGATGGATAAAAGGTTATATGCAAACATGGCTTGTCCATATGAGATCACCTATTAAATTATTCAAAGAAATAGGATTTAGAGGATTTTTTGGATTTCAGGCTATGCTTTTAAGTTCCTCGCTCCTACCTCTTATTAATCCATTTTTATGGGTACTTATGATAATTTGGTATGTTAGCCATGTGTATTGGGTGCCTATTTTATTTCCTGGGATAATAGCATACTTAGCATTAATTTTATTTATAGTGGGAAATTTCTTTTTTACATTTATGCATATGGCAGGGATATACTGGGTAATCTGTGAGATGGAAAGAACGCACAAAGATGAAGAGGTATTCTCTTACAGCATGGTAAAATACTCCTTGCTTACCCCTGTTTATTGGGTGCTACACAGTATTGCAGCGTACAAAGCGTTAAAACAGTTAGTAGTAAATCCATTCCATTGGGAAAAAACTGTACATGGGATGACTGATAAAAAATATGATTCCTTTTCTAAGTAGGAATGGGATTTAGGATGGTGAAGCGTATGAAAGATAATTTTGGGAAAAGAGATAAAATTATATCCTGTATGTTGTTTATGTTAGTTCTCATAACTGAACTTGCATTTGGATACTACTTTGCATTTACTAAAAAAACATTCCCTGGAGATGCACTAAGTAGAACTGCCAACGCTTTTTATGTTATTTTTATTCAGCCACCACATTTGGGCTCTATAGGATTTATTTGGAACCCTTTGCCAAGCCTTTTGCAATTGCCATTAGTTATATTTTATCCTATATTTAAAGGTATGGTGGCAAATGGATACGCTGGGACTATAGTAACTGCTATATTTTCATCTTTAGCATGTTCTGCTATATATAAGAGTTATAGAAAGTCTGGAGTAGGAACTTTTGGTGCAATAATAATTACCCTCTTATTTGGCTTTAACCCATATGTATTTATATATGGATTAAATGGTATGAGCGAAGCAATTTTTTTCTATTTTATTTTATGTATTGCTATAAGTTTTACTGATTGGGAAGATGATCCAAGAAAAGCAAATAATTTAATAAAAATGAGTATATTTTTAGCATTGGCGTTTTTAACAAGATATGAAGCAATACCTTTAGCAGCAGCTATTTTTGTTTCGATAGCATTGTGGGCTTTCACTTCCCAGAAGGGATCCTTCTTAAAGAGATGGCCTAAATTTGAAGCAACATGTACGGTTTTATTTACACCTTTATTATATACAATATTGATTTGGATATTAATAAACTGGATAATAATGGGCAACCCTTTATATTTTTTGAATTCATCTTATTCAAATGAAGGCCAATCGTCCAATATTAATGATCCGAATTTAATAAATGCAGTTCATAATATGAAGGGGGTAATAGTTGCCGTGGGGCAAAAAATAATTTATTTTTTGCCTATAACTATAGGGGTATTTGTTCTGAAAATAATAAATAAGAATATTTTAAAAAAAGACACTATTTATTTTTTGATTTTTGTAGTAAGCATTGCAGGACTTCAGGCCGTTATGATATTTAGAGGAGTATCGGCCAGCTGGATTAGATATTATGCATATGTTTTACCTGTTGGTGCTGCCTGGTATCCATATGAAATCAGAAAGACGACTACTAAGGTTAAAAAAACTTTGGCTACAATTATAACAATCATATTTTTCATTTTCACAGCGTTTTCTGCATATTATGTTATGGGAATCAAGTCAATAGCACATGATGAATATCTTATGATTAAACCTCTCAATAGCAGTGATATGGGTTCAAATGGTGGAATTAGTGTTGCAGACATTAATACAAGTAATTATATTAATAAAAATTGTAATGATGGTAAAATACTTTTAGATACTTTTATGACATTTAAAATTGTGGTAAACATTGATAAGCTAGCGAATGTTGTAACTAGTAGTAGCTATATATTCCATGATGCTATTAATGCACCAGCAAAAAATAAAATTAAATATATAGTTATACCTAACCCAATTTCAAAAAATGGAGGAGGAAATCTTTCATCTTTGGATGCTATAAATAAAAAATATCCTAATCTTTATAAGAATGGAGCTACTTGGTGCAAATTAAAGGTTGAAATTGATAATAGTTTTAAAATATACGAGGTTAATTAATTAATTAAATTTATATTATTGTATATTTAAAGTCAATTATTATGTAAAATAGTAAGTAAGAAATAAATTTTTCATGTGAAAGGAAATTTTATGAATTCATATATCAATAATAACTTTAAACATAATAAAATTATCAAAGTTCTATTCTACATAATATTTTTTGTTTGCTTATTTTTTGCCTTCTTCTATGGACTCACTTTCAAAATAGTTAATGATGGATTTTGGCATATTAAAGTAGGGGAATACATTATAAAAAATTTAACAATCCCATACAATGATATTTTTTCTTGGTATGGAAAGAGCATGAACTTAAAATGGATAAGCCATGAGTGGCTATTCGGAGTTGTGGCTTATTTAGTTTATTCAATTCATGGTTTTACATCTGTGGCAATATTTATTGGAATCGTAAATACTTTAACATGTGTTTTGCTCTATCTTTTAATAAAGATGAGAAGTAAAAATAGTTGGGTTTCTTTAATTTGTATAAGTTTGTACCTAGTAACTTTATATAATGATGTGGGACTGGCTTTTAGGCCAATAACTGTTTCAGTGTTAATAATCCTTACCTTGTGCATTTTACTGGAGAGGAAAAAATATTTAATTGGACTTATTGTATTAATTATAGGGGTAAATGTCCACGGAGGAATATACCCAATATATCTAATTATATTTGCTTATTATACTCTTTTTAAGAATTATAAGTTTTTTATAGCATCTCTATTTTGTATTTTAATAAACCCATATACTTATAATATATACATGTACACAATAAATGCCATGAAAGAAATGTCAGTTGAAAAAACCTATATTAATGAGTGGAAGGTTACAGCTTTATATGATTATAAGGCATCATTGGTTATTGTTATTTTTATGGTGTTTATCTATGCCTATAATCGAGTCAAATTAAAAGATATATTATTTTCTGGGAGTATTATACTTTTAGCATTTTCCTCAAATAGACAGGTAATATTTTTGTCTATTATAGCATTACCAATGGTATCACCATATATTTTAGGTGGAATAGAAAATTTAATTGATAATTTCCCAAAAGATATATACGTTTTAAAGCCTTTAAGAGATGTGGTAACAAAACAATCAGTAAAGGTAGTAATTTTCATATTCATCCAAGCAGTTTTGATTTTGCCTAATATTTTTTACACATATAATTTTGTTTCAAATAAGATGACTTTATTCACAGTAGATAGTGCTGATTATCCGATTTATGCTGTAAATTATATAAATAGTCACCCTAAGGTTAAATCAAGCAGACTACTTAGCCATTATAATGATAGTCCATATCTTATATTTAGAGGAATTCCAACCTTTGTGGATAGCAGGGCGGATCTGTTTTTACCAAGCTACAATAAAAACACCAATGCCTTCTATGATTTTATGAGAGGATTTGTGGACCACTATGAACCACAAGAGTTAATCAGCAAATATAAAATAGAATATATATTAGTTAATAAATCTTATAGCATATATGATATTCTAAATACTTATAAAAATCTGTCTGTAGTTTATGAAGATGAAAATTATTGTATATATAAAGTAGATTATTTTCAATAACCTTAATATTAGGGTATAATATTATTATAAATTATATGTTTAGGCATTATAGAGTAACAAGTTTGCTTACTTAAAAGGAAGAGTGATGTTAGTGATAATTAGGAATAATATTATACCTGCTACCAGTATTGATTTGGATTATGTTTTAAGCAAAGATGATAATAATTTATTATATGAGGATGCACTATTTTTTGATTTAGAGCATTATGTGTATAAAAAGCCTATATGTATAGGCGTATTTGGATGTTGTTATTACGATAAAATTGATGCATCTATTCATGTAACCCAGTACATGATAGAAAATAAAAAAGATGCTGGGGAAATTATGTACATGGTTGAAGATTATTTTCAGGAACAAAGGAAAAAATTTCATAAAAAATACATTGTTACTTTTTCTGGGAACAATGATTTTACAGTTTTAAGATATTTATATAATAAAATTGGTATGGAATACAATATTGAAGAAGCATTTGGACAAATTGATTTACAAAAAGAGTATGAAAAGGTGAAGAAGGTAGGCATAGGTCTTAAAAATTTAGAGAAAATTTTTGATATTGATCGTGAAAGCGAGCTTATTAGTGGTTCTAACCTTGCAAAAACAATAAACAAAATAATGAACAGTGAGAGTTATTTCGAAAGAATGCCGGAGGAAAAGAAAAATAAAATTCTTCTTTATAATGAGCAAGACGTAGTGAGTTTGTTTCATATGGTTACTAACTGGAAAAAGTATATGAAAGAAGAAGAAAAAGAAGAAGAAAAAGAAGAGGAAAAAGAAGAAAAAGAAGAAAAAGAAGAAAAGAAAGAGGAAAAAATAAATTTAAAAATATGTGATTAAATTATGTGATTTTAGTCAAATATTATGATATACACAGTCCTGTGTAAAATTGTTGCAAGGAGGTGATATATCATAATGGATGATATAAAAAACAAAAAAAAGAGTGGATTTACACTCATTGAAGTAATAGTTGTTATTGCAATTCTTGCAATACTTGGTGCCATTCTTGTACCTAATGTTCTTGGATATAGGCAAAAGGCAGAAAAGTCAAACATTCAAACTAGTGCTAAGACTATAGTTAGTTCCATTGAGACATATAACGCTGATAAAGATAAAAGTACTGATGAAATAAGTGACGCTTCTGGCGCAATAGGGTATGCAGATGGGATTAGTGATTTAGTTTCGGCTAAAATACTTGATCAGAGCAAAATTCCTAAATGCCTTGATGGAACAGATGGAATAACTTCTGTGGCTGATTTGCAAAAAGTTGCAGATGGCGATTTTTCAGTAACAGCTATTAATGGAGCAGAATCAACTATTGCTGTGGATACTGCAGAAGAATAGTATTGTAAGGGCCATACAGCCAAGACGATGCTACTTATAAATTAATACAATGAGCAAGTTGTATTTTAATTGTTACCAGTAGCATTGAATTGGTTAAGGTAATTAAAAAAATTTAACTAAAAATTTTTTAAATTGTTAATCTAAAATAAAAATTTAGAAGTGGTGATTTTATGAATTTGATTATGAGTATATTTGTTTTTGTATGTGGGTTAATATTTGGAAGCTTTTTTAATGTGTGCATTTTTAGAATTCAAAAGGGTGAGTCTATTGCGTATCCTCCTTCGCATTGTACAAGCTGTAATAATGAATTAAAATGGTATGATCTTGTTCCAGTTTTAAGTTATGTGGTTTTGAAAGGTAAGTGTAGATACTGCAAGGAGAAGATTTCACTTAGGTATCCTGCAGTAGAATTAATAACAGGGGTATTATTTTATTTTATTTATCTAAAGTATGGAATTAATATTTTAACAATAAAATTCATAGTGCTTATATCACTTCTAATAGTAATTGGAATGATTGATTTTGATACTACAGATGTGTATTCTAGTACCACAATTACAGGAATGGTAGCAGGAGTAATTTTTATTTTAATTGGTATGTATTTTAAAACCAATGTTCCAATACCATTTATTATTGGAGGATTACTTGGTGGAGGTATAATAGCAATCATAATATTAATAACTGGAGGTATGGGTTGGGGAGATGCAGAAATATGTCTTCTATGTGGATTATTCCTTGGATGGAAGCTTACAGTGGTCATGTTAATGCTTTCATTTGTTTTAGGTGGAATAATAGGGTTAGCACTTATAGCTCTTAGAATAAAGAGTAGGAAGGATTATATACCCTTTGGTCCATTCATAACCTTGGCTGCCATGATTGCTGTGTTTTTTGGACAAAATATGATAGATTACTATATTTCGATGATAATTAGATAAAAAAAATCAGCAAAATGGATAAATCATTTTGCTGATTTTTTTTATCTAAACTAAAGCCTTTTCTAATTTGTCTATTCCAATTTTAATTCTACTTATGGATTCATCTTTTCCAATAATATCGCCTATTTCAAAGGCACCACCTGGTGTAAATTGTTTTCCAGATAGAGCAGTTCTAAGTGGCCATAATACTATACCATTTTTAACTTCCATATCTTTAGCAAGAGTCATCATTGAATTATGTAAAGTATCCATATTCCAATCAGTTAAACTTTCAAGTATTGGAAGTGCTTTTTTTAAACTCACTAGAGAGTTCTCATTATTTGTTTTCATCTTCTTATGAGTATATATTGCAATATCATATTCAGGAAGACTATTAAAGAAATCAATGACTTCAGGTATTTCACCTAAAACTTCAACTCTAGTCTGTAAAAGCTCAGTGATTTTTAAAAGGTCAATATTACTGTTTGTTATAACCCCTTGGTAATAAGGTAATGCCATTTCATGGAATTTTTCTAGGGGCATTCTTTTAATATATTCTCCGTTCATCCATCTTAGTTTAACTGGATCAAATATTGCAGGAGATTTAGTTATTGTTGTATAGTCAAATATCTTAACTAACTCTTCAAGAGTGAATATTTCATTCTCACCTTCAGGATTCCAACCAAGTAAAGATATAAAGTTAAGAACAGCTTCTTTTATATATCCTTTTTCAACAAGATCTTGAAAAGAGGCATCACCGTTTCTTTTGCTTAACTTATTATGAACATCCTTCATGATTGGTGGACAATGGACATAAATTGGCACTTCCCAGCCAAAAGCCTCATAAAGTCTGTTATATTTAGGGGCAGATGAAAGGTATTCATTTCCACGTACTACATGAGTTATGCCCATAAGATGGTCATCTACTACATTTGCAAAATTATATGTAGGGAAGCCATCAGATTTTATAAGTATCATATCATCAAGCTCAGAATTGTCTACGGAAATATTTCCATAAATAACATCATTAAAAGTAGTAAATCCTGTTATTGGATTATTTTGTCTTATAACGTAAGGTGCACCTTGTGCTAGTTTTTGCTGAATTTCTTCTTTAGGAAGATTTTTGCAATGTTTGTCGTATTTGAAAGGTCTTTTTAGAGCTTCTGAATTTGCTTTTAATATATCTAATCTTTCTTTTGAGCAAAAACAATAATATGCTTCGCCATTTTCAACTAACTGTTTTGCGTAATCTAGGTACATACCTTTTCTTTCACTTTGTACATATGGTCCAACAGGACCGCCTATATCTGGACCTTCATCATGGATAAGACCAGTTTCTTTTAGGGTATTATAAATAATATCTACAGAACCCTCCACAAGACGTTCTTGGTCGGTATCTTCTATTCTTAATATAAACTTACCACCTTCATGTTTTGCTATAAGGTAGGTGTATAGAGCTGTTCTAAGGTTACCTATATGCATATAGCCAGTTGGGCTTGGTGCAAATCTTGTTCTTATTTCTTTTGAAGACATTTAACTCACTCCTATAAAAATAAAATTAATGCCTCCCACCACATTAAGATGAAAGGCAATTATACAAATACTGATAAAACAATATTAGTGTAACGTAACTAAACAAATACACAATATCATACTATTACATAATAATATAACAGAAAAATAGTGTCAAGGGAATAATATAGTAGACAACATGAATTATAAATTTAAATAGGAGTTACCATCTAAGGGAATCACAACATGAAGAGGAGGCCTATCACCTAGAAGACCTATGGCGTATATAGTGTAAAATCTATCGCCTCTTAAATTTATATTAGGTACGTTTAAAACTAGTTCCCCCGTTTCAGATGAGTTAATCCTGAAATTATAAGTACCTGAGCTTAGAGGTATATAGCCAGTAATTTTTTTATAAGGCACATTTGTAAAAAGCTTTTTTCCATTAGCAAGAGTTAGGTCAACATTTGGAGAGTTTGGAGAAAGATGACCAAATCTGATAAAAAATTTTCCTGGTATGAATGGTCCCTTAGGCTCAAGTATTTGGAGTAGATTAATTTTGGCTGGATAGTTAGTAGCAGCAATTGTATAAATTGAAGAAGGATTTATAAATATGTTCTCCTTTACTAATAAATCGTTGCGACTCCCGGCTCTATACAGTTCAGTTTCATAATAACCAGGCTGCACTGAAAGATATTCTGTGAAATTTCCAAAACCAAGATTTCTAGTAATTATTTTGTTATTTAAATAAACATCAACGGCAGGAGCATTAGGAACCGCATGAAATATTCTTGCATAGGAAACAGCTACAGCTAATCTAGAATTATAACTATCATATGGATCAAAAAACATAAAAAAATCACCTTTCAAACATTTTATTCTTTAGTATTATATGATTATGTTTTCCAAGTGATAATAAATTAAAGTCTTTATTTTATATACAAAAACAAAAGAGATCATTTTACTGATCTCTTTAGGTGTAAGGGAACCTAAAATTATCTTCGTTACAACCCATATACATATCTACACACCCATTAATAATCTTTCGACTATTAATGAGCATCTCAAAACATATATAAATCTTGGCTCGATTGCATAAAATACTATAAAAACTATATAAAATCTTTCGACCTTATATAACCTTAATCTTTAAATTAGAATTAATTAAAGGAATAAGCACTCCATGCAGTCTCAGCTCGACTAATATACATAATTACAAACCATATATACACCCAATAATAGGCACATAAACAGCTTTACACCACATATAATAATCTTCCTCCGACATATATAAAGCATGGTTAATACCTCATATACATCTTATGTCGAATATTTTACAACCTATAATATATAAATCATAAAATACTCTTTGCTCGACAATTTTAAATCCTCATTACCTTAATTATAATACCCAATGTGAAAAATAATATTCGCTAAATGCAAAAAGTATTTTATAATGTATATAGTGATTAAAAAAAATGTTGATATATAGCGTATATTACGGATAGAATATATAGTATAAATATTTCGCTAATATCCGGAATAGTTGTCAATAATCTATTATGATGAGGAGAGTTAAAATGGAGTTAAGTGAAAAGAACATTATAGTTCTTGCAGAAGATGGTTTTGAAGATATGGAGGCACTGTATCCAATTTTCAGATTAAGAGAAGAAGGTATTAGAGTAACTGTAATTGGGACAGGAAATAAGGATAGTTATATGGGATTACATGGATATACTTTAGATGTGGATGATTATCCAAGTAGTATTGATCCAAATGAATATGATGGAATCATTATTTCAGGTGGTCTTTCTTCATATAAACTTAGAAATAATATATATATAAAGGATATTGTATCTAAAATTAGTGACAAAAACAAACTTATTGGTTGTACGGGACTTGGAGCAGTAGTTTTAATATCTTCTAAAGCAATAGATGGATACCAGATAACTTGCCCAGAAGAAATAATTGATGATATAATAAATGCAGGTGGAGATTATACAAATACTGGAAACTGTATAGATAGAAATTTAGTCAGTGCCAAAATACCAGGTAATCTTCCGCAATTTATGATCAATATATTTGAATTATTAAAAAATGATTCCAATGAATTGACAAAATAGTTTAAAAAAATTAGTGAAAGAAGAGCTTTTAAATTTATGGAAAAATTATGTTATAGCATCAGTTATTTAAACAGAAGTTTTATAGAAATCATTGATTTATTAAATCAATATGGCATCAACTGTATTATTGATGCACGGCAAGAAAGTATTGATGAGGAGAAAATTTGTGATGAATTTAACCTAGACAATATAAAAAGAAACCTAAATAAACTTCGAATATACTACATAAATATGGGAATGGAGTTTAGCTTAAACCAGCAAGAAATAAATTTTCAGGATATGATAAGTAGTGTAAATTATAATATGGGAATTCAAAGAGTTATTGCAGGTATAGATAAGGGTTTTAAAATAGCGTTAATCTACGGTGAAGATGTTTTAGAGAATTCAAAAATGCCAGTTATCATAGGTTATGGACTTAAAAAAAAGAATATATCAATGGAACATATTATTGATGGAGAAAATCAAAAAACTCAAGAAGATATAGAAGAAGCTCTATTACAGGTATATAAAGTTAAACTTATTAAGAAGGTAGCAGAATTATCAATTAAGAACATAATGAAAAATGTAGATTTAGACATGAGTGAAGATGACTTTAAAATGGAAATGATTGAAGAGGCTTATAAAATGAAATATGATGAAATTAAAAAAGAATTGGTTTAGATATTTTAAAACAATTTTTAGCGCACAAGTCTTTTTATTTTATAGCAGTAGAATAAAAAATATATATGGAAATTATTGTAAAATACAAATAGAACTCATATAATAAAATAAGGATAGTTTTTATATATTAATGGGGGAATGTTTATGAATTGTGAAAAAAACAGGGTTAATGCTAAAGATGTGTTAAAGAGAATTAGTGAATTTCCACGTGGCGATACCTTGAATTTGCAGGTTATTTCTGAAGAAGAATGTGATCTTTATACAAGAAAATTAGTAAGTTATAATGTTTTTAAGGATGAAAAGGTAGAAGCTTATGTACTAATACCTAAAGGTATTAGTACACCTATGCCATCTGTACTTGCTATTCATGGGGAGGGAAATAATAATTCATATGAATCAGGTAAAAGTAATTTGGCGGTGGAAAGAGATGATAATTATTTAGCTGTTGCTGCTGAACTATGTAAAAAAGGAAATGTGGTAATTTGTCCAGATCGATTTCCTTATGAAAGTAGGCGTATTTCCAGCGATGAATTACAAAATGAATATGAAAGAATAGAGGCAGGTAATAAACTGCTTTATGAGGGGATAACAGAACTTGGAAAGGAAATAAATGAATTAATTATTGCAGTTGACGTACTATTAACCTTTGACCAGGTTAATAGTGAAAAGATAGGTGTAATTGGTATATCTGAGGGGGCGTTTTTAGCAATTATCGCTATGATAGTAGATCCAAGGATTAAGGCAGGATGTTCTATAAACTTAGCATATATGTTAAAAAATAATTTAAAAGAAGCAAGTAGGCGAAAGAGAAACGCATATGACATGTTTTTGGCAATACCGGAGATAGCCTGTAGATATAACATAAGTAGTCTTTTAAAAGAAATTGCACCTAAACCATTTATTTGGCTAGAAAATGAAAAAAATATGATTAAGCCTGAAGTTGATGAAATATGCCAAGAGGCTAAAGCAAATTATCTGGATATGAGAATACCAAATGAATTTATAAGTATAATTTATGCCAGCTCCATGTTTTTACCAAATGATATAAAGGCAAAATCATATCAATGGTTAGATAAATGGTTGAGGCATATTTAAAAATTGAAAATAGAGGTTGTGATTCCTTTGGCATTACCAATAAAGTTTATACATACAGCTGATATCCATTTAGGAAGCATGTTAAATATTAGTAATGAAGCTGTATTTGAAAAAAACACCATATTTGAAAATGCTGTTTATAAAGCATTTGAGAAAATAATTGATTACGCTATTTTTTATAGCGTGAATTTTTTATTGATAAGTGGAGATTTATACGATAAAGATGAAATATCTATAAAAGCAAATAATTTTTTTTCTAATCAATGCCAAAGACTACTGGAAAAAAATATAAAGGTTTTTATAATTGGTGGTAATCATGATGCATTTATAATCAAGAGAGAATTATTTAAAATGCCCAAAAATGTATTTATTTGCGAAAGTGAAAATTTAAGTCAGTTTGAGGTTTTGGATGAAAATTCAAATATAATAGCTAGGATATGTGGTGAATCATATAGAGGAAAAGCCGATAGTAGAAAGATGTATACGGCTTATAAACCATTACAAGATGGCGTATTTAATATAGGAATGCTACACACCGAATTAAATGGAAATAGCCTGAATTATGTTCCTTGTACATTAGCTAATTTAAAGTCCAATGGCAATATTAATTATTGGGCATTGGGGCATATACATAAACGTGACATATTGAATGATGAAAAACCTACTGTGATTTTTTCTGGAATTCCACAAGGTAGGGACATGGGTGAGGCTGGAATAGGTGGCTGTATTTATGTAAAAGTTGATGAGGCTAAAAAAGTTGAACTAAACTTCTTACCAACTTCACAGGTTATATGGGATAAGGTTGAAATTAACATAAATGAAAATAAACACGAAACACCTGAAAATCTAACAGAACTTATAAATCTAATCTCAAATAAGGCAAAACTCATAAAACAAACCTTGCCACTAATACCTAAAGATATAAAATGTAATGAGGATTTATCAAAAATAGTAAAAGGTTATGCAATTCGATGGATTATAACTGGAATAGGAAATATTAAAAATATTTTTGCAGAAGGTTCAGATGATATAAATGAAATAATATGTGATGAGTTAAATTCAGAATTTATGAAAAATGATTTGTTCGTTTTTACAGATTCTATAGATGTGAGGATTGAAAATTCAGTAGCAGATTATAGGGAATTTTTAGATAATAATGTTACTATAAAAAAATTATATGAATTATGCCATAGATTAAGTGAAGAAGAGCCTATAAAAGGTTTATTAATAGAAAGCTTTGGACAAGTATGGGAAAAAAATTATGATAGGGAGAACATAAATAGCCTAAAAGTACAGCTGGACGATGATGATTTTGATAAAATATTAAATGAGGCAAAAGAACTTATTGTGATGAAGTTTATAAAGGAGAATAGATAGATGCACATCAAGAGTTTATACATTAGAGACTTTGGAATTTATAATAACGTAACTTTAGATGATATTTCCCAGGAAATTGTAGTTATTGGCGGGAACAATAGAGCAGGAAAATCTACATTATTAGACATATTAAGATATTTTCCTTATGGTTTTTCAAAATCCATGAACATTCCTCCAGCTAGAATAGAATATGAAGTGGAAGGAAAATTTGTAGATGATAATGATGAGGAATTTATAGCTAGGGTAAATGGTTATTCAAAACCTCATATTTTTAAGGGGTTAGGCATAGAAAGTGTAGAAAATGTATATAGTGATGTAGATATATTTACATATAAAGAAATATTCACAATATCTTTGGATGAACTTAAATACACAGATAAAGAAGATGAAAAATTGCAGTCAGTGCTTTTAGGAGCAGGGTTAAAAGAGGTTATTTCAGTGCCTAGAATGATTTCGGATTTTAAAGCACAAGCAGAAAAAATTGGCGGAAAAAATGGTAACCCTAGGATAAAATTATTTAAAGATAGTTATAATGAAATATCTGAGGGACTAAATTTACAAGATAAGGTTCTAACTCAAGTTGAAAAGTATAATAATGATATAAATAGGATTAGTTTTATTGAAAATAGTATAGATGAATTAGAAATGGAAATAAAGACAATAGAGGATAATATATTTATCACCGAGATTTTAAAAGTGAATTATGAGTTGTATAGAAAAACTGATGAACTTAAACTAATACTTAATAATGCTGAAAATAAGTCGATTTTTAAACAGATTGAGTCCAATAATTTATCTTTAGATACTTGTCAGAGTCTGCGGGATCAATATGATTTAGTTACTAATAAATATGAAGAATTAAAGCTCATTTTTTCAAAAGAAACTGGTGCTTCTGATTATATATTGAAGTGTTTTAAGGAATATGGAAAAGAAATATTAGATGGACAACTTATGATTTCAGGAATTATGCAAAAAATAGAAAATTACAAAATAATGCTTGATGAGTGTAGAACAGCAAAACATGAAATTATAGTTGATGCTACTGATATAAATGAAGAATGGAAGGATGATTTTACAAAGATACTCAACATAAATACAGAAGAGATACCTTTTATTCAGCTTAGCGAAAATATTGATGAATTAAAGCTTGTGACAAGTAAGATTGAGGCTATAAATTATAATATAAAACAATTTGAAGAAAAACTTTTAGAGTCAAATATAAGTGGCGCATCTGCCACAAATAATATGTTTATTAAAAACATTATCATTGTATGTCTATTTATAATTATTGGTTTTGCTGTATATAATTTTAATAAGATTTTTGGAGTTTTAATAAGTATGGGGGGGATAGTAATAGCAGCACTAAACATGATTTTTCTAGCAAAAACAATGGTAAATAGTGCAGCAAATACTAATATTAACACTATAAATTTGGATATATCAAAGAGAAAAAAAGAGTTGATAGAATTAAATGACAAGAAAGATAGTTTAGAAGCTTTGACTCGTAAGTATAAGGATTTACTTAAGCTTAAACAGGAAGTACCTACGTCGAGTATCAAAATATATTTTGGTTTAGTTAGAGAAATAAAGAAAAAAGTTTTGCATCTGAAATATGATTTAAATAACATGACTAAATTAGAAAAAAACATCCATTTGGAACTAGGTAGATTATTGGAGCTACTTATTAAATTCAATGATTTTTTATTTATAGATGAACTAAAGGTGAGAGAAAATCTTATAGAAAATAGCCAATATCTATTTCAAAATGTAAAGAAACTAGGTTTATTAGCTGATAAATACGAAAAACTTAGTGTAGCAAATGTAGCAAAGGAGATAATGGAAGAAAAAATCATGGAAACCTTAGGACTTAAAGAAAATGTTAATATTTTAGAAAGTATTAATGTAAACATAGATAAGTGTAAAATATTTAATGATTATAAAACAAACCAAAATGAGTATAAAAATTTAAAAAATCAGTTGATTCATTCCTTAGAAATAGAAAGAGTAAAAAAAACATTAACTAAAGATAATGAAAATGTAGAATTGTTCCAAAGGTTTGAAAAAATTATAAATACTTATATTAATATTGAAGATATAAAAAGAGATGAGAGTGAGCTGAAAATAAAATATGAAACTAAAATAAATGATTTAACCCATTTAAAGGATGAAAGGACAAGTTTAAAGGATGAAGTAAGTAGACTTTGCAGTAGTGAGGATATAATATTGGCCCATAAAAAAATTGAAAATGGAAGAAGAAGGTTTAAAAAAGTTGCAGAGGATTATGCTGTTAATAACGCTGCGGCATTTATTCTGCAATTGCTTCAAAATGATTTTATCCAAGGAGCAAAAGACACTATTTTTAACGGAACTAGTAAAATTTTAAGTGATATAACAGATGGACAGTTCTCCGAAGTACGCCCTGTAGACAATCTTATAAAAACAGATTTTATGACAATGGATAAGAATGGAGCATTAAATGAAAGTATGAAAAGCTTAAGCCGTGGCACAAAAGAACAATTATTTTTGTCTGTAAGACTTAGTAGAATTGCTGAAATTAAATCTAAATTGCCTGTGATAATTGACGATTCATTGGTGAACTTTGATGCAAAACACTTGAATAATTCAATTAGATTAATTAGTGAACTTTCTAAAACTAATCAAATATTTTTTCTTACATGTCATTCTGATGTTGTGAAGGCGATTAGCAAAATAAATAAAAAAGCACAGTTCTTTAAAGTTGATGAAGGTAAGTTCTCTTGTTCGGGCAAAGAGGGTCTTGTAGATTATTTAGAAGGTGGGATGGTATGAAACATATTAGAGCAGCAGCCATTATATTAGTGTACTTGATTATATACTATGGATTTCAACTTGTGGATTTTCTGTTTATAGGTGTACAGGGGGCTTTTAAAGGAATTAAAGGAGCGGATTTAACTAAATATTTGAATGATAATGCCGCTACAGCAATGATTCCTGCAATGATTATATCATTTTTGATTTATTTTCTGATTTTAAAAGCTAGGAAAAAGAGTATATTAAAAATTTGTAAAATTAATAAAATCAAAACGAAAAGCGTATTTTTTATAATTGGAATCACAGCTACATATGCATTGGTTTTAATAACCATATCGCAATACACTATAAAATATTTTCCATCATATAATGAAGCTCAAAAAAGTATAAGTGGGTCCATGAGTTCAGTTTTAGGAATAGTTGCAGTACTCATTTTGGCTCCTATTTTTGAGGAAATACTTTTTCGAGGAATCATCCTAAGTGAAATAAGAGAAAATTTAAGAGTAATTCCTGCGGTTATTATTCAAGCAGTTATATTTGGAATATATCATATGAATACATTCCAAGGAATTTATACAGCTATTTTGGGTTTGATTTTAGGTTATGTATGTGTTAGAACTATGACTATTCTGAGCTCTATAATAGCGCATATAACATTTAATGTATGTGGATCATTTGTATTCCCAATTTTAGTATATTATGTTCCTCAATTTTCAATTGTGTATATAGTAGCTGGAACCATACTCTTTTGCCTATTAATGTTTAATTTTAATCGTGCTACTAAAAATGAAATTAGGAGTATTGAAAAAAATAACAATCCAGTATGCTAGACTATTTTCCTCAAGAGGATTTAACGCTTGCGCAACAAGTTTCACAATCTAAATTAATAACTTATAAAAGCAATCAGATTTGTTTCACAAATCTGATTGCTTTTATAAGTTTAATAGAATTTTGTGACTTAGCGGAGAGACGTCTTCAATAACTTTTATCTTCTCCCCCTAAGCCTTCTCTTCTTTACATTTCTAATTCGTATGGCAAGCATAAGAACTAGAAGTAATATAATTGAAGTAATTGTATATAAAAGCTTATTTTGGCTTATCAAATCACTGGTAGTAACAGTTGTATAAATATCATATTTTTTAGTTACACCTCTTTCTTTTAGGGTAAGCGTTCCTATAGAAGTATTTGATTTAATTTTCCATGGATTTGTTGTATTTAGTGTAGTAGAAATAGTTTTCTCTTTATTATTAACGTCATCGGCATAATATTGAACATTTTTACTTACTTTAAGGGGAATTTCTATAGTTTTAGTCGGTCCCAAAAATATAAATGGTTTATAAGTGAGGCTCTTAGTACTAAGCGTATCATTAGCAGAATAAAGAGTTGTATCTTTTATAGAATAACTGTAATTTATTAAAGCTTCCATGTCTTTTGAGGCTTGGGTGTCTGATGGTTCATTCTTTGAATTCATAACAACACCAATGATTTTTCTACCATCTCTATTAAAAATGGCAACTAGACATCTTCCTGCTTGGTTCGTAAATCCAGTTTTTCCTCCAATGCATGTACTGTCATAAAGTGAAATGTTATTTAAAATAAGCTTATTACTGCTTACAATGGGAATTTTAAGCCCATCTTCAGTTTGAAAAACATAATTTTTTTGCTCTACTGTATCCAAGATTGTTTTGTTTTCAAAGGCATTTTTGCCTATTATGCTCATATCATATGCAGTGGAGTAGTGGTCTGGATCGTGCAAACCGTTTGGGGTTACAAAATGTGTGTTTTTAAGACCTAGTTTAGTTACTTCTTTATTCATTAGCAAAGAAAAATCAGTATTTGTATCTTTTATATTATCATTGGGTTTGCCCACAATATTGTCAGCAATCATATAGGCAATATCATTTGCTGAATAAATAAGCATGCCACTCAGAGCATTCTTGGCTGTTATCTTTTCACCAACATTTATGGATTTTTTATCAACATTTAAGGATGCAGAAGGTTGATTCTTAGCACTAGTCGTATATGTAAGTATGTCACTGGGTTTTTTTGTTTCAGTAAGTATTAGTGCGGTTAAAAGCTTTGTTGTGCTAGCAGGATACTCCCTGGCATCTAGATTCTTAGAATATATGATTTCACCTGTACTAGCATCTATTGCAACAGCTGCTTTAGCAGTGATGTCTGGTGCAGAACCTTTTTCATCAGCGAAAGCGGTTGAAGTAATTGATAGTGACATTGCTATGGTTAGCATTATATAAATAATTTTACGTTTCAATTTCATCTCTCCATTTATAGGCTATTTTCATCAATTTGATAATAAAGTCATTTTATTTTTCAAAACACGTAGATTATATCATCTTTAAAGTAAAAATGTAAGCACCCAGAGATGCCTAAGTGCTTACATAGTGTGGCTATTTCTTTGTGTGAACTTTAATATTAAGAAATTTGTTGAATATTTTAATAAGATTAATATGTTGATATTCTACATAAGGAGAATCTTCCTTACTAAGATCATTTTTCACATTTTCTTTTGAAATAGTTATATCAATTATTTCATTATTATGCTTAAACTTTATAGTATATATCTCTTCTAATTCATTTGAAACACCTGGAAGGCTTGAGCCTAAGCTACTAATATCTATTTTTTCAATAGATATTAGTTTGGCTTTTTCAGTGGGTCTACTAGTTAATACTCTAAATAATATTTTATTAAGAAGTTTTACTAGTATAAATAAAAGTAAGCCAACCAGTGCTATCTTCAAGTACATTTCTATATATGCAGTCTTAGCGTAATAAAGATTGTATATGTCAAATTCGGAAGAGCTTAAAATAAAATAAAGTGCGACTGGCGCCACTAAAAAGCAAAGTAATAAAATGATGACATAATCCAATAATTTCTTTTTCAAAGTATCATCTCCCTTTAAAAAAGTTTTAAGTTATTTGTTATTTAAAATTATATTCCATATTAAGATATTTTAAAAGGGTAAATATTAATTATTGATAAAAATTTCATATTATACGTAACTGAGCAAATATTTTTCATTTTATTTTATAAAATGGGTATTCATTTTTTTAATATAATAGTTTATAATGTAAGCAAAAGATTTGTAAAAATTACCACTAATTGTGAATGCGAGGTGTAGTTATGGAAAAATGTTCATTTCTGAGTACCTATGATGAAGAGGTAAGTTGTTTTAATGAATGTCCATTTTATTGTAATGAAGAAACTGATTCGACATGTCCATTTAAATCGATTACAGGAAAAAGTAGGCATAATATTAAGAGATTATACCAATACTATTTTTCAGAGGATCATATTCTCAATTTTGATGAGGAAGTTGAAGTAGAATCTGAAATAGAAGTAAAACCTAGTATAGAAATAGAACTGGGAATAAAAGTTGAAAGCAATAGTTGTAAAGTTTAAATATCACGTAAGGTAGGTGATTTGCCCAATGGAAAAAACATTAGTATTAATAAAACCAGATGGTGTTCAGCGGGGATTAATCGGTAGTATTATTAGATTTTATGAGGAAAAAAGTCTTTATATAATAGCATTAAAAATGCTGAGGGCAGACAAAACAATAGCTCAAATGCATTATAAAGAACATGAAGGAAAAGAGTATTTTGGTGATCTAATTGATTATATAACTGAGGGAAGAATTTGTGCAATGATAGTTGGAGGTGAAGATGTTATAGAAATTGTTAGAAAAATAAATGGAGATAAAAATCCTAAGCTTGCAGAGATGGGTAGCATCAGAGGAATATATGCTGATGATAGAACAAGAAATTTAGTCCACGCATCGGATAATGAAGAAAATGCTAAAAGGGAAATAGCACTTTGGTTTCCAGAGATCAAGTTATAATTAAAAAGTAGATATCTGAAAAATAATTTAAATTACAATTATTGACATGTATAATAGTTTAGGAACAAGTAATTGAGATGTGCATATAATAATGATTAGAATATTTGTATTGGTGGGTATTTATGAATAGAAAATTATTTTATCCAACATGTTTACTAATCTTGTTATGTATATGCACATCTGTTTTTTGGGGCTGCGGTACTAGCAGTAATGTGTCTGTTAAAAAAATAAGACTTAATGAGGTTGTACGTTCAGTGTTTTACGCTCCTTTTTATGCTGCAGTGAATAATGGATATTTTAAAGAACAAGGTCTTGATATTGATCTTTCAATTGGTCAAGGTGCTGATAAAACTATGCAGGAAGTACTTAGTAAAAATGTGGATATAGGTTTTTGCGGTCCAGAACAATCAATTTATATCCAAAATCAAAATAAAGAGGATTATCCAGTTGTATTTGCTCAGCTTACACAAAAGGATGGTTCTTTTCTTGTTGGTAGAAAAGAGGAAAAAAATTTCAAATGGGAGGAACTTAAGGGAAAGACAATTATTGGTGCACGTCCAGGTGGAGTTCCAGAGATGACTTTGGAATATGTGCTTAAAAAGCATGGACTAAATCCTAAAAAGGACGTAAAAATTATAACTAATATACAGTTTAATGCAACGGCGGAAGCTTTCAAAGCAGGGACAGGGGATTATGTTGCACTTTTTGAACCTACAGCAAGTATTTTGAGGCAAACTAGTTCCGGATATATTGAATCTTCCATAGGAAGTGAGGCAGGAACGCTACCCTATACTTGCTATTTTACAACAAAGTCTTATTTAGATAAAAATAAGGACACCTTGGTTAAGTTCACTAAAGCTATTTACAAGGGTCAAAAATGGATAGAAAATAATAGTGATATTAAAGTTGCAGAGAAGATAAAAACTTTTTTTCCAGGTACAGATGTTAATCTCTTAGCACAAAACGTAAAAAATTATAAGAAGGTAAATGCATTTGCTTATAGTCCTGAAATAAATAAAAGTGATATAAATAGGTTAATGGATATTATAGAAGGATACCAAAAAGATCTCATTAAAACAAGACCGGCGTTTAATAAACTTGTTAATACGGACATTGCAAAAGAAGCGATTAAATAAAAAGCGACAGATGTTCGTCACTAAAAAAAAGAGAAAGAATATAAGTTTCAATCTGAAATTTATATTCTTTCTCTTTTTTTAGGCTACACCGAAGTTGGTTGTGGTTCATATAATAATATATATATGAGAAATTGGTTTTGGAGAGTTTTAAATGAATAAATTAGAAATTAAACATATATTTATGAATTATCATTCCATGGCTGGTGAAACAGAGGCTATAAATGATGTTAGCTTAATTGTAAACAAAGGCGATTTTGTAAGTATTGTTGGACCATCAGGCTCAGGTAAGTCCACCTTATTAAATATAATTGCTGGACTTATAAAACCTTCAAAGGGGAAAATTTTAGTGGATGGACAAAACCTAGAAAATTTCAATGGGCAGTTTGGATACATGTTTCAAAAAGATGAACTTTTCGAATGGCTAAATATTTATAAAAATGTACTAATTGGACTAAAAGTTAAGCATAGAGAAACCGCATCAAATATTAAGAAAATAGAAGAAATGCTAAAAGAATATAAACTTTTGGAATTTAAAAACCATTATCCCAGTGAATTGTCAGGTGGAATGAGGCAAAGAGCATCATTGATAAGAACTTTAGCATTAAACCCTGAAATTTTAATTTTAGATGAGCCATTTTCAGCTCTTGACTATCAAAGCAGGCTTCGTGCTAGTGATGAAATTTATAAGATAATAAAGCAGGAAGGTAAAACGGTTATAATGGTTACTCATGATATATCAGAAGCAATATCTATGTCACAAAGAATAATAATATTTTCAAAGAGACCCGCAAAGATAAAAAAAGAGATATCTATTGATTTTAAGGACAATTCACTTACGCCTTTAAAAAAGAGAGAAGATCCTAGGTTTAGAGAATATTTTGATTCCGTATGGAAGGAGCTTGAAATAGATGAATAGTGTTAGTAACGAACATATGAAATTTGTTAAAGACAACAAAAGGAAAGCTAGGATGATAACAATTGTAAGATGGATTATCCTAATTGTTTTTTTTGCGTTATGGGAAGTGGCAGGAGACCTAAAGTGGATAGATCCATTTTTTATAAGTACTCCAAGTAGAGTATTTACTAGCCTTGTTAATATATATAAAGAAGGAACGATTTTTACACATATTGGCGTAACATGTTATGAAACAGTTTTAGGATTTACACTAGGAATGCTTATTGGCATATCTATAGCAATATTACTTTGGTGGTTCGATTTTCTGGCTAAATTGTTAGACCCATACATTATAGTGCTGAATGCATTACCTAAAGTTGCGTTGGCTCCAATAATAATATTTTGGCTAGGGAATGGGACTAAAGCAATAGTTACAATTGCAATTTTGATATCTATTGTGACTACAATAATAAGCATTTTAGATGGTTTTAATAGAGTAGATACTGATAAAATAAAACTTTTAAAAACATTTGGCGCAAATAAATTCCAAATTCTTGTAATGCTCGTGATACCATCGTCGGTTCCAAATATAATATCTGCCCTTCGAATTAGTGTTGGACTTTCATGGGTAGGTGTAATAATGGGAGAATTTTTAGTGGCCAAGGAAGGGTTAGGATTCTTAATAGTATATGGAGGACAGATATCTCAGCTTGATATGGTAATGATGAGTATAGTAATTCTTGCAATTCTTGCATATATAATGTATGAAATAGTTCTTATATTTGAAAAAAAGATAAGATCAAGATTTTAGTTAGGAGGCAACATATGAAAGTTGATGTGGTATTTCAGGGAGGAGGCGTAAAGGGAATAGCTTTTGTAGGTGCAATTGAGGCTCTGGAAGAAAATGGTTATACATTTAACAAACTTGCAGGTACGTCAGCAGGAGCTATTACAGCAGCTTTACTCTCAGCAGGCTATACAGGGAAGGAACTGAAAGAAATAATGCTTAATATGGATTATACAAGGATTGTAAGTACAGGTGCATATGGAGGTATACCTTTAATGGGTAACGCTATAGAACTTATAACAAAAAAAGGTTTTTATGATGGCCGTCCAATTGAACAATGGATTCACAAACTTTTAAAGAAAAAAGGAATAGTGAAATTTAAAGACTTAGAAACATATGGAGGTAGAACTCTTAAAATAATTGCTGCCGATGTAACTCGTAGAAATATACTAATAATTCCTGATGATTTAAAAAACTATGGTATTGAACCATCTGAATTTGAAATAGCAAAGGCTGTTAGAATGAGCACAAGTATTCCATTTTTTTTTAAACCTGTTAAGCTTAAGTATAATAATAATGTAAGTTATATTGTAGATGGTGGCATTATAAGTAATTTTCCAATTTGGCTTTTTGATGTAAGGGATACTCCACGGTGGCCTACTTTTGGGTTTAAATTGAAAAATAATACAAAAAAGCATGTTACTCCTGCTAGGAAAGATCTATTTTCATATTTTATTGATGTGGTGGAGACTAGCTTAGATAGAAATGAGGAAGAATATTTGCCGGATAGAAATGCAGTTAGGACTATTGAAATAAGCACGGAGGGTGTTAGAACCACAGAGTTTAATATATCACGGAAAAAATGCGATAAGCTTTATAAATCAGGATTTGATATAACAAATGAATTCTTAAATAGTTGGAGCTTTTATAATTATATTGCAAAATACAGGAGGTAAGTGAGAATATAGAAACTAAGGCGAAATATTATAATATATAATAGTTATTGACATAGAAAATCAACAAATGTAAAATATAAATATAGTTTTTGTAAAGTGGGTAATAATTATGAAGAAAAAAATCAAAATGTTTTTAGTGCTTTTAGCATTATTTTTTTACACTTATATATCAGGTTATAATTTCTACAATCATGGATCTTTAAATTATTTAAATAACAAAAAGATAAACGTTTCTGTGGCAAAATATGTTCAGCTATTGGATTCAAATTACAATTCCACAATACATAGTGGTACAGGGAATAGTACTGGAAGTGATAATTCAACACAACCTGATGGTGGACAAGCACCAACGCCAACACCAACACCAACACCAACACCAACGCCAACACCAACACCGACGCCAACACCGACACCAACGCCAACGCCAACACCAACACCAACAACGGTTAAAACGAATACTACTAAAAGCTCAACGAGTAGTACCAATACAACCAAAACAACAAAGGCAACCAATGCAGCAAAGGCAACAAATACAACTACCAAGAGTAATAGTACAGGTGAAAATGCATCTACTAATGCAACTAATAATGTTAGTAAAGGAGTAGCAACTTCAGATGGAACAAATATGGTAAGTACTGAACAGGGGAATTTAACAAATTCAAATGGAACTTCAGTACAATCAAATAATACAATGAATGCTGTGAATGCTAATACAGCAAATGACAAATCAGTTAAAATTTTGGCATCGGATAATACAGATAGTACAGTATTAAAAAGAAAAATAATTGGATTTGGTTTAATTTTCATAGTAGTAGTTGTGGCTTTAATATATTTAATTAAAACAATAAAATCACCAAAAAATAATCTTAACAATGTGGAAAAAGTTAAGAAAAAGTTTAAACATAAACATTAAAATTATTGCTAAAAATAGTATCTTAAGGTCAAAAGTTACAGAAAAGTTATAAGGCATAGAAATCCATTTTATCTAGATAAAAGGTAAAAATGGAATCTATGCCTTGATTTTTATTGTATTTTAGAAAATTTTAATAATTACTTTATTGTTAATTTATAAATATAATGTAAAATGTAATTACAAGACATTAAAGGATAAGAATTTTAAGGAGGGGTCATGTAGTTATGAAGAAAAAAGTTATTATAGGTATAATAATTGTAGTAATTGTTGCTAGTGTAATAGGAATAAGCAGAGCAAGTAGAAATAGAGGTAAATTTACAACAGTTAAAGCTGCAACCGTCACTAAAGGGGACATAAAAGCTTATTTTTCAACAACAGCAACTATAAAGTCCAAAAATAGCAAGGATTATTATGCACCAGATCAAGCAAAAGTTAAAACTGTAAATGTTAAAATAGGGGATAAGGTAAAAAAAGGTGAGGTCTTAGTAACATATCAAGTTACGGATTTATCTGGAACAGTAAAGCAGGCACAAATAAATTTAAGCAGTGCTAATAGTCAAAAACAGGATTTATTAAATACAGTTACTACAAATAACCAAAAAATTGCGGATACAAATAATCAAATTACTGATGCTACAAATCAGATAAATAATTTGACCGCACTTCAAAAATCTAATCCAGTTGCATATCAAGCAGCAGGAGGAGACAAACAACTGCAGACATTAAATTCAACAGTAACTAGCTTAAATAGCACAAAAAGTCAGATACCGGATGAAACAGAAAAGTTAAAACAAGCTGATAATTCAATAAGTCTAGCTCAGGTTAATTTAGATACGGCTAATGAAAATTTAGCAAAAAGTGTGAATAGTAATGTGGCAGATTTCGATGGAGTAGTTACATCATTAAATGCAAAGGTTGGTGGAACTGGATCTGGAAGTTCAGCAAATGGTGGAAGTTCCGCGGCTGTAACAATAGACGATGAAACTAGCTTAGAAGCAGAAGTAAACTTAGATAAATATAGTGCTAGCGAAGTGAAGGTTGGTCAAACTGTAACTTTGAATTTTGCAAACAAAAATTATACTGGTAAGGTATCATATGTAGCACCATCAGCATCAACATCAACATCAACAACAACTTCAAGCACCACACTTCAAGCAGATATAGATATAAATGCGCCACAAGATGGTTTAATAGAAGGATTTGATTCAGATGTTAATATACTAACTGGAGAGAGTGACAAGGTATTAAGTGTACCAGCTGAAAGCATAAAAACGGATAAGTCAGGAAATAACTATGTGTTTGTTATAGCAAATAATAAAGCTGCTAAAAAAGAAATTCAATTGGGTTTGCAATCAGATATTGATGCAGAGGTTAAAAGTGGACTTAACGTAGGGGATAAAGTCATACTAAATCCCAGTGCGACAATAAGTAATGGGACTTCAGTAAAAGCTAATTAAGGTGGTGTATAAAACATGATTGAGGTTACTAACATAACTAAAAGATATTTAACTGGAGATATAGATTTTACAGCACTTAAATCTGTAAATCTAAGTATAGAAAAAGGAGAGTTTACTTCCATAATGGGTCCTTCTGGATCAGGAAAGTCTACTTTTATGAATATATTAGGTTGTCTTGATAAAATGGATGCGGGAAAATATATGCTTAATGGTCAAGATGTTTCAAACCTTACTGGTAATGAGCTAGCTTTTGTTAGAAACAAAGAAATAGGTTTTGTATTTCAGGCATTTAATCTATTGCCAAGGTTATCAGTACTGGAAAATGTAGAACTGCCAATGGTATACTCAGGTGTTCCTGCAAAGGAAAGACGTGAAAGAGCGCTAGAAGCATTAGAAAAGGTATCATTAGGCGATAGGGTTAAGCATAGACCAAATGAAATCTCAGGTGGACAAAAACAGAGAGTTGCCATTGCTAGGGCAATAGTAAACAGACCCAATGTAATTATGGCTGATGAACCAACTGGAAACCTTGATTCTAAATCAACCTTTGACATAATGAAAATTTTTCAAGATCTAAATGATGAAGGATCAACAGTGGTTATGGTAACTCACGAGCCAGACGTTGCTGTTTATACTAGGAGGATTGTAAGATTTAAGGATGGCGAAATAGTTGCAGACGAAGCAGTAAAAGATAGAATTAGGTTATAGAATTTATAACTATTTTATAAGAATGTTTTGTAAAGGAGAGTAATATGAATTTTTTAGAGAGTTTTAGAATAGCAATAGGGAGTATATTGGCAAATAAAATGCGATCCTTTCTAACTATGCTAGGAATAATTATAGGAATAAGCGCGGTAATAGCAATTGTATCTCTAGGTCAAGGTGCTCAAAATTATATTACAGATGCATTTAGTAAAATAGGTGCAACTACAGTAACTATAGGTTTAGATTCATCTAAAGCACAACAAAGTGATTACTTTACTTTAAAAGATGCAGCACAGATTAAACAAGAAGTAAGTACGATAAAATATGTGAGTCCAACGGTAGCTGAAAAAGGAACCGTAGTATCAAACATCACATCAAAAAATGCCAATATTATGGGTGTAACTACTGATTATGCAGATATAGAAAATTACGATATATCTTATGGAAGATATTTTAATGAGCTTGAGCAAAACGAAGGAAAAGCGGTAGCAGTGATTGATGAAACCTCAGCTACAACTTTATTTGGTAGTGCCGATGCAGTTGGTAAAACTATGGATATTGGTCCTACTGGTGCAAGTAAAAAGGTTACTATTGTTGGAATAAAAAGTTCTGCAGGTAGTTTTGGAGGTGGCGGTCCTAATGCAGCAATAGCTGTAGATGTACCAATTTCATTTGCACAAACTATGTATTCCACTAATTTTACTATCAGTAATTTAACAATAGCAGCAGACTCAAAAGATGATGTTGAAGATTCAGGGAACAGTGCTGTAAGCATATTGGAAAGTAGACATAACAACAGGGGAAAAAGTATTTATATAGCTTCTAACCTTTTTAAACAAATGGATCAAATAAATAGTATATTAGGAATATTTACAGACTTTGTTGGAGCAGTTGCAGGAATTTCCCTACTGGTTGGTGGTATTGGTGTTATGAATATAATGCTTGTATCAGTTACTGAGAGAACTAGGGAAATTGGTATTAGAAAAGCAATTGGAGCTACAACTCAAAATATTATGCTACAATTTTTGACTGAATCCGTTATAATTTCTCTCATAGGTGGAGTGATTGGAATGGCAATAGGAATTGGTGGTGCAGAGATTGTTGGAAATGCTGTAAATGTAACGCCGGTAATTTCACCAGCAGTAGTTATTGCAGCAATACTCTTTTCATCAGCAGTAGGGATATTTTTTGGATTATACCCGGCTAAAAAAGCTGCTGCATTAGATCCAATAGAAGCTTTACGATACGAGTAAGACATATGAAAGAAAATAGGGGAGTAATACTGTATCCCTATTAAAAAAAGGTGTACAAATAAAACAAAAGGTCGGCTAAATAAACATTGCTGACCTTTTGTTTTCAAAATTTGGAGGATATATGTTTATTAAAAGGAAACTCACATTATCATATATTGCTATGCTATTAATACCAATAATATTGTTTCTATTCATTACATTATTTGTAGCTAATATATTTAAAGATACTTTAAAATCTTCATACAATATAGGTTATGGAGGACCTTTAGAAGATATTATTCAAAAGGATTCAATAGCAATAAATAATATAAAAAGTTTTATGCTTTCAAATAAAAATAGTGGGAAAAATAATGATTTTTTTAAAAAACAAGAAAGTTATTTAAAGGAACAAACTGGTATTGTAATAAGAAAAAACAACAATTTTCTTTATATGTCACCATTCTTAAAAAACAGTGTTACTAGTAGTATATTACCAAAATTTGGTGAGTACGATGATATAAGTAGAAGGCATTCTCAATTTGAAAGTAAATCTTTACTACTAAAACAATATGATTTTTCTATGGATGATGGAAGTAAGGTATCTATATTTTTAGTTTTAAATACTGTTTCAGCAGAAAATATTGTATATAAATTTTTTGCTATAGAAATTTTAATTCTAATAGCAATACTAATTATTACCAATGGCATTTTGACATTTTTAGTGTCTAAAAGCATAGTTAATCCTTTGGAAAAGCTTAAAAATGGAGCAGTGCTAATAAAAAATGGTAATATGGATTTTCAGTTAAATATTAACTCAAATGATGAAATTGGTGAACTTAGTAAAGCTTTTGAGGAAATGAGAAAACGTTTAAGGGAATCATTGGAAATACAACTTAAATATGAAAATAACAGAAAGGAATTGATTTCAAATATATCGCATGATTTAAAAACTCCTGTAACAGCTATAAAGGGGTATATTGAAGGCATAAAGGATGGAGTAGCTGACTCACCAGAAAAAATGCAGAGGTATATTAATACAGTATACAAAAAAGCTACGGATATGGATAAGCTTATAGATGAATTGTTTTTGTTTTCTAAATTAGATTTAAAAAAGATTCCATTTAGTTTCGAAAAAGTGGATCTTTTAGATTATTTAAATGATTGCTTAGAGGAACTGAAATTTGATTTAGAAAAAAAAGGTATTAATATAATGCTTGAAGATCAAATAAATACAAAGGTTTATGTGGTAGCGGATAGGGAAAAATTGAAGCGAGTGATAATGAATATAGTGGAAAATTCCGTTAAATATATAGGGGAAAGACCAGGAGAAATATATGTAAAAATTGAAAAAGGTAAAGAATATTTAAGTTTAAGCTTTAAGGACAACGGAATCGGAATTTCAAAACAGGCTTTACCATATATATTTGATAGATTTTACAGGGCAGACCTTTCAAGAAATTCAAATACTGGTGGTAGCGGCCTTGGACTTGCAATTTCCAAAAGAATTGTTGAAGAACATGGTGGGAAAATATGGGCTGAAAGCAGTGATGATGCTGGAACAAATATAATATTTACCTTAAAAAATTGGAGTGATGATTATATTGAAAAGGATACTGATAATTGAGGATGAGAGAAGTATAGCAGAACTTGAAAGAGATTATCTTGAAATTAATGGGTACACAGTAGATATAGAATGTAGTGGTAAAATGGGTTTATTGAAGGCAAAAAATACGGATTATGATCTTATAATATTGGATATCATGTTACCAGAAATAAATGGTTTTGAAATATGTAGAGAAATAAGAAAGCTGAAAGACATACCAATAATTATGATTTCTGCTAAAAAAGAAGATGTTGATAAAATACGTGGACTGGGACTTGGTGCTGATGATTATGTAACAAAACCATTTAGTCCTGGGGAATTGGTTGCAAGGGTAAAAGCACATCTATCTAGGTACGATAGATTGAGTTCCAAAGAAGATAAAAAAGAGGAAATTAAAATAAGAGGGCTAGTAATTGATAAGGCATCAAGGCGTGTATTTGTTAATGATAAGGAATGTATATTTACCACAAAGGAATTTGATTTGTTAACGTTTTTAGCATCAAACACAAATAGAGTATTTACTAAAGATCAATTATTTAATAGCATTTGGGCAATGGATTCACAAGGTGATTTAGCAACAGTTACTGTACACATAAGGAAAATAAGAGAAAAAATAGAGGGTGACCCATCAAATCCTCAGTATATTCAGACCATATGGGGAGTGGGATATAGGTTTGAAGCGTGATATACCACAAATGAAAATGGGAGAAGCATGGCAGTACATGTTCAGAGGCTACTCGCTACACTTAAGAAATACTAAGGTTGCCTTATTGTTAAATGCCTAAAACCTTTAAACTCGCTGCGCTCAGACAATAAAGGTTTCTTAACGGCATTTAACCAAACGGTAACCTAAGTATTTCTAAAGTGCGCTCGAATAGCCTCTTTCACGTGTACTGCTATGCTGCTCCTCATAATTCATTAGGGTAAATAAAATAGATCTAAAACCAAAACTAGTACTAAAATGCAAGATATGAAATACCAGCGAAATTGCACATTTAACTGGTATTCATATCTTGCATTTGTTAGCAGTTAAATGCGCCTTAAACTGGTGTTTGGCAACTGGAATCTGGCAACTGCTTTAATGTTTGCAACCGCCGCAGCCACTTGAGTTATTTGAATTGCTACAACTGGTACAATCTTTGTTTTGTGCATTTGGCTCACATTTTATCATAAAGCCTGAATCTGTAAAATTTAGATTTATAGATTTAATTTTTTCTTCTAAGGTATTTGCATAAACAAAGGTTAATCCGTCTATAGTTTTTAGTACATCATCTTTTTTTATTTCATCTAAAATAACATCCACTGTAGCACGGCTACAGC
>Ga0255362_1000051_pt1 | contig 31862 bp, 34 predicted proteins | sample GFST75r2metaG_FD_186000 | JGI IMG/M metagenome (GOLD analysis project Ga0255362, IMG submission 186000)
ATGAAAAGGTTGCTTATTTATCAATACATTCATTTAATACATTTAATATTGATGGAGATATGAAGATAATTAAGCCCTACTTGCAGCAAATAAAAAATTATAAAACATTAATAATTGATATAAGAGGGAATGGCGGAGGTGATAGTAGTTATTGGTCTGACAATATAGTACCAATGCTTATTAATAAGAAATTAGATGATGTGCAATACTTAGCTTTCAGAGGTGGAAGTTTTACTGATGAATTTTATAAGAGTGAAGTAGGATATGGATTTGATAAGCTTGAGCCAATTTCTAATATTTATAAGGAAAATTTAAAAAAGCAACCGCCCGAATTAGAAAAAGAGTTCAAATATTATTCTAAAAATAAAATAACTATTATACCTAAAAATTCTGTGGGCTTTAATGGAAAAATTTATTTACTCGTTGATGGCAGAGTGTTTTCCTCATCAGAAGCATTTGCTGTATTTGCTAAAAGTACAGGTTTTGCAACTTTAGTAGGAGAGAGAACAGGAGGAGATGGTATTGGTTTTGACCCAGCAATGTGTACACTACCCAATAGTGGCTATGTTTTTCGTTTTCCAGAAGAAATGGGGCTAACTTCTGACGGGACTAGTAATTTTGAGTATAAGACAGAACCAGATATTAAGGTATCTGCAAAAGTTGATTCAAACTTATATAATGATCAAGCAGTACAGGCTGTATTAAAGCTTGTAGATACTCATTAGATGGAATTATAAGATAGATTTAAGTACTAATGAAAATTATAGATGGGAGTAAAAACATGTTTAAATATATATTACAGGGGTTAATATTTGGAATTGCTTATGTTGCGCCTATAGGAACGCAAAATTTATATTTAATAAATACTGCAATGGGAGAGAGCAAATTCAAAACATATCGAGTTGCATTTATAACTATTTTTTTTGATATTTCCCTGGCCATTTCATGCTTTTTTGGAATAGGATTTTTAGTTGATAAATTTTCTATATTAAAAGGCATAATACTTTTATTTGGCAGTATTGTTGTAGCATATATAGGTATTGGATTGATTCGTTCAACATCACAATCATCAGTTGAAGAAAGGGCAGACAATTCTTTAATTAAAACTATTATTTCTTGCTTTGCGGTGACTTGGCTAAATCCTCAAGCTATAATTGACGGATCTTTGTTATTAGGAGGATTCCGCACTTCTCTGCCTTCTGAAATGGCAATATATTTTATACTGGGAGTATGTTTGGCATCATTTTTATGGTTTAATATTTTGGCAACTTTTGTTTCGATGTTTCAAAACAAATTTAATAAAATAATAAAATGGATAAATATAATTTGCGGCATGATATTAATATTTTATGGTTTTAAATTAGGATATTCGTTTATTCAATTAATAAAATGAGTAAATATAGATATATAAGCAACATCATACAATATGTATTAAATTATTAATGGTATTTTTAAAGCAGATAGTTTTGAAGGAGGTTAGCAGATGAAAAATGAAACTCGAACTGTTTGTTTTGACACAGATTTAAATATAGAAGCTTATAGCTTTAAAGGTATTAAGCAAAAGTTTCCAAACCATTTTCATGAATATTATGTAATTGGATTTATTGAGAGTGGTCAGAGACATTTATGTTGCAAAAATAAAGAATATACTATTGAAACTGGTGATTTAATTTTGTTTAATCCTCATGATGCTCATACATGCAGACAAATTGATGGCAGAACACTTGATTACCGATGCATTAATATTCAGCCGGAAGTAATGAGAAAAATTGCACTTGAAATAACTGGGGAAGATTATCTGCCTTATTTTATGAAAACTGTTCTGTTTCACAACGATTTAGTCCATTCTTTGAGAGAATTACATATCATGGTAATGGAAGAGGAAAAAGATTTTAAAAAAGAGGAAATGTTTTTGCTGATAATTGAACAACTGATATCTGAATATGATCATGTTTTTGAGGCAAAATCACAGCAACAATCTAATTCAGAAATCAAGTCTGTGTGTGATTTTTTTGAAACTAGCTACATGAAAAATATTACATTAAATGAGTTAAGTACTTTAACTGGGCTAAGCAAATATTATTTGGTACGCTCTTTTACTAAACAAAAAGGAATATCACCATACAGCTATCTTGAAACAATTAGAATTGGTAAGGCAAAAAAATTTTTAGAACAGGGAATAATGCCGATAGATGTGGCACTACAAACAGGTTTTACAGATCAGAGCCATTTTACAAATTTCTTTAAAAAATTAATTGGACTGACTCCAAAACAATACATGAATATTTTTATAGGTGAATGTAGGAGGAGAGAAAATGACTGACAAAAAAACATCAATGATAATTGAACAATGTGTAAAATGCGTTATAGTAATAGATGAAGATCTTCCATTAGGAATAATTGCAAATACAGCTGCAATATTAGGAATTACCTTAGGAAAGCATATCCCAGAAATAGTGGGTTATGATGCTACTGATGCTTCTGGTGAAAAACACTTAGGGATCACTAAAATACCTGTACCAATATTAAAAGGAGACAAGGAAATACTTAGACAACTTAGAAAAAGATTATACACTTCTGATTTTGATGATATTATTGTGGTGGACTTTTCTGATGTTGCACAAGGGTGCAATATTTACGACGAATATCTAGAGAAAGTATCAACTATATTAGAAGTAGAACACACTTATTTGGGTATTGCTATCTGTGGTAATAAGAAAAAGGTAAACAAGCTAACAGGGAGTATGCCGTTGTTAAGGTGATTTTGTTTTGCATTACGGAGGATATGTAATAAGCGTGCATTTGCTTCGTATTTTTTATGGTTTATTATAACCAAACATGGTATAATATTGTAAATTTATAATTAGTGAAGTTAACATTTTCATATGAAAGGAGAAAATCATGAAGATAGCTGTTTTATCAGATATACATGGTAATGGAATAGCACTAAATTATGCAATAAAAGATTTAAAAAAATTAAACAATAAATGAAGTATTAGATATAGCAACACAAAATAAATTCCCATTATGAGATCAGTATAAGCATATTATAGTGAAGGCTTCTATGAATTAAGCAGTATTTATCACAAATTTATTGGAAGCAAGGAATAGGCACACATTAAGTAGAATGGGGAGTTGGAGAATTGAAAAGCAGAAAAATCCATTAGGGAGGAATATATGCAAATTATAAATAATTATAATTCTGTAATCATAGTGTTACATGAAATATACGGGATTAACCAACATATGAAGATGGTTTGTGAGAAATATTCTAATGATGGATATGATATTATTTGCCCTAATTTAATTGGTTTAAATCATCCATTTAATTACCAGCTACAAGAAGAAGCCTATCATCATTTTATGGATGACATTGGATTCGATTTAGCATTTAAACAAGTAAAGCAGATACTGATGCAAGCAAAAAAACAATATAGGTACGTATTTTTATTAGGTTATAGTATTGGTGCAACAATTGCATGGTTATGTAGCAGTGAGGATAGTATGTGTGATGGTATCATTGGTTACTATGGTTCACGAATCAGAGACTATATGAATATCACACCCAAATGTCCAGTTTTGATGATTTTTCCCACGTATGAAAAATCATTCAACGTGAAAGAACTAGTTGATTCTTTGAAAAGAATGAATATTGATGCTCATATGATAAGTGGGAATCATGGGTTTAGTGATCCTTTTTCTAAGAAATACTGTCTACAGTCATTTGAAGAAGCAGAAAAGTTATCAGATGAATTTTTAAAAAAGATAAATTGAAATAAAAAATTGAAATGTGTGACAAAAAAATTGTAGACTTCATATTTATACTGGGTTAAACCTAAATATGGTATAATATACTAAAGATTTAATCCATTAAAGCTTGTAACTCATTTGATTAAAAACAAAGAGGTCTTTTATGTATGTTGAAAGTTTGTTATTCGGTAAATCAAATAGGGGTAAATGAAAATGAAATTTAAAATTGGAGATAAAATAGCTATAGTTGCTTGTTCTAATGCCCGGCTATTATCATATAGGGCAAAGATTGACGAATTATTTAAGGCAATTACCAATATAGGGTTAATTACTGTGTGTAGTAATTTTATTTTTGAAAAATATTTAATATTTAGTGGCACAGCAGAAGAACGTGCAAAAGCATTACTGAAATTTTATGCTAATCCGGAGATAAAAGCTATATTTGATATATCTGGTGGTGATGTTGCAAACGAAATATTAGAGTACATTGATTTTAATTTAATAAAATCCAATCCAAAGCCATTCTTTGGATATAGCGATTTAACTACAATAATAAATGCAATATATACAAAAACTGCAAACACATCGTATCTGTACCAAATTAGAAATCTAATATATGATGATAAAGATCTTCAAGTAAAATGGTTTGTAAATTCGCTTTTTAATGAAGAAAAGGATTTATTCCATATTAAGTATTCATTTATACAAGGGAATAAGATGGAAGGCATTGTTGTAGGAGGGAATATTCGATGTCTACTGAAATTAGCAGGAACACCTTATATGCCGGATTTTCATGATAAAATATTATTTTTAGAAGCATATGGCGGAGATGTAGGACTTGTTACTACATTTTTGTGTCAATTGAAGCAAATGGGAGTATTTTCAAAAATCAATGGGATACTGCTTGGAACTTTTACAAAGATGGAAGCGAATAATTCTGAGACTTCAGTGGAAGAGATACTTACAAATGTACTAAACGGTTTGCAAGTACCTATTGCTAAAACAAAAGAGTTAGGACATGGAATTGATTCAAAATGTATTGTAATAGGAAAATTTATGTCATTATATTTATAAGTGATGTAATAAAAGGGAGTATTTAAGGTGGATGTCTGGATTATAGGTATTTTTGTTGCACTTGTATGCTTGATTATAAGTAGAAAAAAATCTACCACTACAAATACAAATAAGGCCGACACAATATTTTATATATTTTGGATGGAAGCATTTGTGTTTTTAATAGCATATTTTTTTACTTACAATGAAAGATATAAAGAAGCTTGGTTTATATTATTATTTTTAGAAGGGTTGACTTTAGTTATAAAAAGAGTAACAAGAAAAAAGAATAAAAACTGATTATTGGGGCATTGTAAAATGCTACAATCTTATAAAAGGAACTTAGAAGATAAAAATCAAATATATTATATTTAAAAGGGAGTAGAAATATGGAAAATATATAAAGGATTTATATGAACATTATTATTTTAATATATTCAAAGGTAGATTTGGTATTGTAGAAAAAATAGAGAGGGCAATAGAAAGAATAATAGGTTAATAATAGGTTAATAATCAATTTACAAATTGAAAAAAATAAGTATTAACCACGAAGGGATGGCATATATTTAATGGATGTAAATGTCTTGTTATTTTCTGACTTTGAAACATTAGATACATTTGGGGCAGTTGAAATACTAGGCCGAGTTGAAGAATATAGGTTGCGGTATTTTTCTATAAATGGAGGTATAATTTTAAGTAGGCAAGGTACGAGAATTATAACTGAACAATTAAAAGATGTTGATTGTTCAGGTATATTATTGGTTCCAGGCGGACAGGGTACGCGGGATTTGGTTAATGACAGTATTTTTATTGAAAAGCTTACTAGAATTGTGGCTCAGTCACAATATTGTCTTACGGTATGTACTGGATCTGCATTAGTTGCTAAAACAAACCTATTAAATCACCGAAAGGCAACGTCAAATAAGAGGGCTTTTGAATGGGTGAAATCTGTTAATTCTAATGTTCAGTGGCAAAATTGTGCTAGATGGGTAGTAGACGATAAGTTTTATACTTCTTCTGGTATATCAGCAGGTATAGATATGGCATTAGGCTTTGTTGCAGATAGAATTGGTATGGAAAAAGCAATAGAGATAACACAAAGCATTGAATATGTCTGGAATTCTGACAAAAACAACGACTTATTTTATTAATTATAGCGGTCATATGTTCCTAGATGAAGAGTTAGGTAAGACATTTAATAATATTGGCACTATAGCAAAATAGTGCCAGCTATTTTTGGTGAAAAAGTGACTTTAAATTATATTTAGAAAGTTACTTTTTCACCATAGTAGATACAAGTAAATAGTTTTTCCATTGTTTTGTCATCTATTTCTCTTGGATTTGAACCCGTACAAGCATCTAATACTGCGTTATGAGAAATATATTCAATATTAGACTTAAAATCTTCCTCGGATATTCCGTAATCTTTAAGAGTAAGAGGAATATCCATCTTATTATCCATAGCTTGTATCCATTTGACTAAAGAATCAACTAATTCTTCATCAGTTTGTCCGGATAGATCCAGCTTCTTAGCTATAGTTGCATATCTGTGACTACATATTTTAGAATTATATCGAATTACATATGGTAAATAAATTGCATTAGCACATCCATGGGCAATATTGAAAACAGCACCTGTTTTATGAGCCATTGAGTGGGTTATACCAAGTAGTGCATTTGAAAATGCCATTCCAGCCAAGCATTGAGCTGAGTGCATTTCATTTCTAGCCTTTTTATCCCCATTATAAGATTTTAATAAATATTCCTTTACCATAACAATAGCTTGTAGTGCAAGTGGATCTGAAAAAGTTGAGTTAAATACAGCAACATAAGCTTCAATAGCATGGGTTAAAGCATCCAAACCAGTATTGGCTATAAGATTCTGTGGCATAGTTTGAGCTAGTTCGGGATCAACTATTGCTATATCGGGAGTTATGTTAAAATCAGCTATAGGATATTTGATTTTCTTTTTATAATCTGTTATAACAGAAAAAGCTGTAACTTCTGTTCCTGTACCACTGGTAGAAGGAATAGCTATAAATTTTGCCTTTTGTCTTAATTCTGGTAGACCAAAGGGAATAATAGCTTGTTCAAAAGTAAAGTCTGGGTATTCATAAAATATCCACATAGCTTTAGCAGCATCTATTGGTGAACCGCCACCAATGGATACAATCCAGTCGGGCTGAAAATCCCTCATTATAGATGCACCATTCATAACTGTTTCCACAGAGGGGTCTGGTTCAACACCTTCAATTAGCTTAACCTGAATATCAGCTTCTTTTAAATAATTAACCACCTTATCTAAAAAACCGAATTTTTGCATAGAGTAGCCACCAACAACCACTACTGCTTTTTTACCCTTTAAGGTTTTTAACGTTGCTAGTGAGCCTTCTCCAAAATATATGTCTCTAGGTAATGTAAATCTTGACATGATATATCCTCACCTCTAATTAAAAAATTGTCAAATATTTAATTGACATATATAGGATATCAAGTAATTTGGAAATAATCAATATCATTTATAATAATTTAGTGTTAAAAGTATAAATATGTATAAATAAAAAAATAAATACACTATACTTATATTAATATTATAAAATATGGATTATAATGATAATATTGGTATATATCATAACTATAATGGAACTATGGGGGTAAATCACAAAATAATTATGTGGAAATTAAATTAAAAAAACAAACTATCAATATGAAATGGAGCCATGAATTATGGATATTTTACAAAATTGTTTAGGTAAAGTAAATGTGCTTATTGTTGATGATGATTGTTCAAATGTGAATATATTGACTATGATACTTAAGCATAGGGGATACAATGTTAAAATTGCTTTAAATGGTGAATTGGCACTGAGGTCTGCAAGAGAAAATCTACCAAAATTAATTTTACTTAAAATCAAGATGGCTGGTATGGATGGATATAAAGTATGTAATATTTTAAAATCCGATAAAACCTTTAGGAAAACAACCATTATTTTCATCATTGGAAGCAATGAAATTTTTGAAAAGGATAAGCTATTTACTTGTGGAGGTGTAGATTATATATCTATGCCATTTAATAATAAAGAAATCCTTGCAAGGGTTGAAACATATTTAAAACTTTCATATATGGAACAAGAGATTATTGTTTTAGAAAATAATGCTAAGGAAAAAGCAGAACAACTAAAAAAAATAACTTCTGAAATTAAAGAATTTAATGTTATATTAGAAAAAGAAACTGCTTATCGTATGAAAACTGAAGATGCTTTAAAGGAAAGTGAGAAACAACTGAAATATTCATTAGAACTACAAAAAAAAGCTGAAAAAGAAGGTAAAAGGCTATATGAAATTGAAGAATATGATAGGATAAGAACGGAGTTTTTTTCTAACATTTCTCATGAATTAAGAACTCCAATAAATGTTATCTTTTCGGCACTACAGGTACATGAGCTTAAACTAAAAGATTATGCATGCAAAGATACGAGTACGGATATATACAAATATACAAATATAATGAAACAAAATTGTTTTCGACTTTTGAGACTGGTTAATAATTTGATTGATATTACAAAAATGGATTTGGGTTACTTTGATATAAATAGAACTAACAATAATATAATAAGTTTGGTGGAAGATATAACGCTATCTGTAGCTGATTACATAGAAAATAAAGGTTTATCGCTAATATTTGATACAGATGTCGAAGAAAAAATCATTGCTTGTGATCCAGAAAAAGTAGAAAGAGTTATTATGAATTTATTATCTAATGCAATAAAGTTTACTCCCGGTGGTGGTAGTATTATGGTTAATATTGAGGATGGCACGGAAAATATTTGCCTACGAGTAAAAGATACTGGCAGAGGCATTCCCAAAAACAAATTAAATGCTATTTTTGAACGTTTCGTACAAGTTGATAAATCCCTTGCACGAGATAATGAAGGTAGTGGAATAGGGCTTTCACTTGTAAAGGGGTTAGTGGAGCTACATGGTGGAAAAATATCAGTAGAAAGTGAAGTAGGGCATGGAAGCGAATTCATTATATATCTTCCATGTAAACAAGTAGAGAACGCTAATGACGAAATTGCAGCTACCGAATCAGTAAGCGAAAGGTTCATACAGAAACTCAATATAGAATTTTCTGATATATATAAATAACGTTGACAAAAGATTAAATAAGATTTATCATAAATATAGTTCATATATGAAGTAACTTGGGAGTAGAGATATGTCAAAAGAATTATTACGTAATATTTACATGAAAGTCCGTCATATAAATGATGTTTCAGTTAACAATTTTGTTGACTCCACATCAGGTTGTGATGCTACAGGAGTTCAATTTGGTGTTCTCAGAAACATACCACTTGATGGTTCTATTACCATGTCTGAATTGAAAGACAATGTAAAATGTGCTGCAAGTAACATGACCACAATAATTAGAAGAATTGAAAAACAGAAGCTTGTAGTGACTTTTAAAAATGCAACGGATAGGCGCCAAACCATGGTTTCAATAACTGAAAAAGGAATTGCGGTTAGGAAGACTATGGAGGTTACTTATCAAAGTTTTCTGATGGATATGTATGGTGTTTTAAGTGATACAGAACAAGAAACATTGAATAGTTTACTTAAAAAGATAGAAGGAAGCCTTAAAAATAAATAAGGTTTTTCTTTTGGGAAATTACTTCATATATGAAATAATATTAAGGAGTTGTGATAAATGATAATTGATAGTCATGCACATGTAATATTACCAGTTGAAAAACATATAGATTTAATGGATGAAGCCGGGGTTGATAAAACTATTTTGTTTTCCACATCCATACATCCTGAAAAATCCCAAGGACTAGATGAATTTGAAAAAGAACTGAATAAACTATATGAAATTATTTCTGGCAAAACAAATTCAATTGCTACTAAAATAGCAGCAATTGATGAACAGTCTAAGGTAATAAAAAAATATCCATCAAGATTTTGTGGTTTTGGAAGTGTTCCAGTGGGCTTAGATTATGAGAACACAGCTTCTTGGATAGAACAATATGTGACTAAAAATAACTTTATTGGACTTGGAGAGTTCACGGTAAGTCCAGGACAAATAGGAAAATTAGAGAGTGTATTTAGGGCTTCCCATGATTTTTCTAATTTACCCATTTGGATTCACGGATTTTGGCCTTTAGAATTAAAGGATATAAAAGAAATATTTAATTTAGCCCAAAAATACCCAGATGTACCTGTGATAATAGGACATCTAGGTGGGGTTAACTGGCTTGACGTAATAAGGATGACAAAGGAAACAAAAAATGTTTACATTGATCTGTCAGCATTTTATGCAACGATTGCTTTACGTATCACAATAAGCGAAGTACCTGAAAAATGTTTATTCAGTACGGATCTTCCATTTGGAGATTTAGTAGTATCTAAGTTTGCCATAGAACATGTGTGCAGGGATAAGCACATTAGAGAGCAAGTTCTTGGAGGAAATATTCAAAGACTTTTGAAACTATAACAATAGAGAAGAAAACTAAATGGGAATTATCTATGGACAACATGTACATGCCAAGATTCATCAACCCATAGACCCACAACTCTAACAGGAAGGTGCCATGAGTTCACTGTATATGTTGAAGTAACTATATCCTTAAAATGTTCCTGATCACTGACAGGATTTGCAGCACAATCATAATGCCCCACTACAGCAACTACATTTGAGTAATGAGCTATAATTGAAATAACAACATTTTCTCTTAATCTTTCAGTTTCAGCCCAGTAACCTTGAGATAACACTTTATCCATCCCCGGTTCTGTAATTAAATCCACATAATCTACATGGAAATTTTCTTTTAACCACCTTATTACAGGAATTTGAGTTCTACCGTCAATACAATTTAGAGCGGTTCCAAACTTCTCTTCCATTTCACACCTTCAATTATTATTTACTAATAGTATATGAAGGTATTATATGAATACGTGATTTTGAATATTGATATATATTAACAAAGGAACTTTATATCAATTTTACTATTGACCTTGCCCAAGGGGCAGGGTTTATATTGTTATAGAGGTGATTTTACATGAATACAAAAAAAGTTTGCAATCAATTTAGCATTTCTCCAAAAGCATTAAGAATATATGAGGATTTAGATATCATAGTTCCAAATCGTGAGGAGAACAACTATAGAAACTACAATGAAGAGAATATATTAAAACTAAGGCAGTTAATTCTTTTAAAGGAGATGGGGATACCATTAAAGAATATTAAGGAGTTGTTAGCTAAAAAATTTGATGAATACAAAATAATACATGGGCTAGATCTTCAGTTAAAGGCTGTGGATAATAAAATTAATGAATTAGAAAATATTAAAATTACGCTGGAGCAAAGTGTCAATGAAGCATTAAATTCAGATAGAGTTACAGATTACAGTGATTATTTCAATAAAATAGATAGATGCCTTAGTGAAAACAAAGAAAAAAGAAGTAACTGGATGGATAAATGGGGTTTTGATTCATGGGCTACGAATTATGATGATTCAATTAAGGAGAATGTAGGTGGTGACTTAAATCTTTTTGAAAATTATGATTTGGTATTAGAAAGTGTAAGTAAATTAGTATCTAAACATAAGGCTGAAAAAGTGATTGATATTGGATGTGGCACAGGAAATCTCTATGGGAAAATGGGTCAAAGCGTGGAATACACAGGGGTTGATCAAAGCGTAGAAATGCTTTTAAAAGCCAGGGCTAAATATCCTAATATTAATTTGAGGCTAGGTAACTTTTTAGAGGAACCTTTTATAAAAAATGAATTCGATGTTGTTACTTCAACCTTTGCATTTCATCATTTGAATTTTGTAGAAAAGCAGAAAGCAATAAATTTATTAATGGGATACTTAAAAATAGGTGGAACAATTATTATAGCGGATCTAATGTTTTTAAACAATAAAGAGATGCTCAAGGAAAAGGAATATCTGATTCAAAAGGGTAGAGAGGATTTATGGGACATAATTGAGGATGAATATTATACAGACATTGAAGAAATGAAGAAATATGCCCAGCAGTTAGGATATAAAGTTAAGTACAGTCATATAGCTAATTTTACATGGATGTTCCAAATTTGCTGCAAAGAAGGTCTCATGTGATCTTAAATTTGAGGCTATACAAGAACTTATGGATATGTTAAATAAGTTCTTGAACCTAAAAAATGATAAACTAATAGTTAGGTATTATACAAGATTTGAAAATTGTTATATACAAATGGCGGAATGTTGATTGTAACGGTTCTAAATTAGATTTACATCGTATTGCTTAAGCAAAGTCACTATAGTATTATTGGGATCAGTTTCCGTAATAATACTATTAAAGTCTGTTATATTTGAAAAATTGAAGATTCCATCTAGATTGAATCTCTCATTTGGTGCCATTAGATATAATTCTTTAGATATACTCATAATTGCTTTTTTAGTACCTGCATCCTCAGACATACCGGTACTAATACTTCCAGATATAAGATCTATTCCACTACATCCTATAAAAGATTTATTACAACGATAAAGTTTAATTTGTTCAATAGAATGAAAACCCACATTTCCGCCTACATAAGCATTGTAATCTCCTCCTATAAAGATAACATGCAATTTTAAATCTGAATGAATCATTGATGATATTTCAACCATATTTGTAATTAAGGTAATATTTTTACCATTTTGTATAAGTAACTTTGCAAGGAAATAGGAAATACTTGATGCATCTAAAAAAATTGTATCATCCTCTTTGACTAGTTCATAGGCTTTTTTTGCTATTATTTCTTTCAAGTCTGTATTTTTTTCAATTCGATTAAATAAAGCTTCAGCATTTACTATAGTACGTTTTAGGATAATAGCGCCACCATAAGTACGTTGTAATAGGTTGTTTTTCTCCAAAACATGAAGATCTTTTCGAATCATACTTTCACTTACTTGAAATTGTACACTTAAATTTTTTACTAACACTTTTCCGTCTTTTTCTAATAAATCCAAAATATGCGTGTGCCTTTCTTCGATAAACATAACTTCCTCCAAGTCCCATTTTATTCTCATTTAATTCTATTCTAACAATTATAATATCAAAATGCAATTAAATCAATTGACAATAAGCAATAAACAGAATAAAATGATATTAAACGGTAACAAATGAGAATGAATTAATAGTGAGAGGAGCAAAAATCATGAAAAAGGCAGTATTTTTTGATATAGATGGAACAATAATAGACTGTTTAAATGGATTGACAGATATGACGCATAGAGTAAAAAAGGCTATAGGTGCGCTAAAAACAAACGGGGATTATGTTTTTATTGCAACAGGTAGACCGTATGCTTTTCTAAATGAAGCTATACGTAATTTTGGGTTTGATGGTTTTATATTTACTAATGGCGCATATGTAAAAGTAAATGAAAAATGCATATATAAAGAATCCATTAAAAAGGATTTTATAAAAGAGCTTACATACAATTTTGAACAGCTTAATATTCAATATATATTACAGGGTGAAAAATATTCATATATTAAGGATGAATATAAAAGATTACATTCATTCTATGATTCTTATAGCATATCTAAAAAATATTTTCAAGGTAATTATAGCCTTGAAAATATAGACACATATAAAATAGAAATGTTATGTAATGATAGAAAAGGAATAGATTATTGTCTATCATTAGGAAATGGGGGTATTTACCATACTTATAATATGGAAGAAAAATCTTTCGAATTATGTTCAAAGGCAAACACAAAAGCTTCAGGAATATTAAAAATACTGGAACGCTTAAACATTCCAATAGAAAATAGCTATGCATTTGGTGATGGAAAAAATGATATCGAGATGTTATCCACAGTAGGATGTGGAATAGCTATGGGAAATGCAGATGATTTTGTGAAAAGTTATGCGAGCAAGGTTACAGGCTCTGTACAGAATGATGGAGTAGCTTTAGAAATAGAAAAATTTATTTTATAATTATATTATAATTTTAAGTGGGGTGAACATATTGGTCAAACCTTTAAATTTACATAAAAATAATATTATTAATAAAGGTTCAAGAGAGTTAATATCTGCTAATTATTTAGAGCATTACTTTGATGATAAATTATTAAAAAATATAGAAATAAAATCTAAACTTGCTCAAAGAGCGGTCCAAATGATACCAGAAAAAGCTGTTGTTATTTTAGATTCTGGAACTACGGTTCTACAAATTGCTAAGTTATTAAATCTTAAAAGTGATTTAGTGATTATTACAAGTTCGTTAATTGTAGCTCAAGCTCTAGAAAACACTAAAAATCAGCTCCTTGTAACTGGTGGAGAATTACGGGAAAAAAGTATGTCTTTTGTTGGTTATTGGGCAACAAATGCTATTGAAAGTATACAAGCTGATATAGCATTTATAGGTTGTGATGGATTTCGTTCAGATGGTCCTTGTTCTAGATCTTATAGAGAACTTGAAGTTAAACAGAGGAGTTTAGAGAATTCTAAAAAAGTTGTTTTAGTAACTGATAGTTCCAAATTTGATATAGATGGTCTCTATAGGTTTGCAACTTTCGATCAAATTGATCATTTAATAACTGATACAAATATTAGAGAAGAACAATTTGAATTGATTTCATCAAATATTGAAATTATTATGGTATAATATTTTCAATTTTAAAGGTTCACATTCAACTTTAAAGTTAAATACTTCATATATGATATGTAAATATAAGCTAGATATTTAGCAAATGTCTGTTATAATAAAGAAAAGATATAAATCAAATGGATTACTGGAATTTGGGAGGACAAAAAATATGATTAGCTTAATTAACATAATTTTTAATGTGCTTTATTATGCAATAATATTAGAAGTGGTTTTATCTTGGGTTTATGCTAACCGTACAAATCAATATATAGAATTATTACACAAAGTTACTAATCCCTTTCTCCTACCTGGTAGAAAGATTCAGGAAAGATTTTTTACTAATATGATGATTGATTTTTCACCATTAATAGCAATTTTTATTATAACGCTATTAAAAAGGATTGTGTTTAGTATATTGGTAGTACTGGGCATATAAGGCATATTCAAAAAAATTAATTGGTTTAATGACTACAAGGTAATGATTAACAGTTAATTAGTGTCAGCCCATCTTTAAAATTAAATATTAAAATATCGAAAATTCGCAATAAAGCCATCAATGGATTTATTGCGAATTTTTATCTGTATTTGTATTAATTCCAAGTTTTGCAATTTTATTGTCCACCTTTCAATATTATAATAGAATAATTAGAGATATATTATTTCATAACTTTCCGCGGTGATATTGTTTACATAGTATAAGATAAAGATTAAGATTAATACAAGTCATATAGAATCATGAATTTAAAATAATGGCATACATACTTATGCTTAAATAAATTAGATGGAGGGGAAATAAAAATGAAAAAAACTTGGTGGAAAGAGGGAGTAGTATATCAAATTTATCCAAGGAGTTTTAAGGATTCTAGCGGAGATGGAGTAGGGGATTTAAAGGGTATAATTGAAAAATTAGATTACTTAAAGGAGTTAGGCGTTAACATTATATGGTTATCTCCAATTTATCAATCGCCAAACGATGATAATGGCTATGATATTAGTAATTACAGACGAGTGATGAAAGAATTTGGAACAGAAGAGGATTTTAATAAATTATTAAAAGAGATGCATACAAGAGGACTTAAATTAATAATGGATTTGGTAGTAAATCATACTTCAGATGAGCATGAATGGTTTGCTAAGAGTAGAAAATCTAAGGACAATCCTTATAGAGATTATTATATATGGAAAGATGGAAAAGGTGAAAATCTTCCGAATAATTGGGGGTCTTTTTTCAGTGGTGCTGCTTGGGAGTTTGATGAGAAAACAAAGCAGTATTATCTGCATTTGTTTTCAAAAAAACAGCCGGATCTAAATTGGGAAAATGTAAAAGTGAGAAATGAAGTATATGATATGATGAAATTTTGGCTGGACAAAGGAATAGATGGTTATAGGATGGATGTTATTAATTTTATTTCAAAGGTACCAGAACTTCCAGATGGTGAAAAAGCAGAAAAAGATCTTTACGGCAATAGTTTTCCATTTACAGCTAATGGACCAAGAGTACATGAGTATCTGCAAGAGATGAACAGAAAAGTTTTAAGTAAATATGATATTATGACTGTAGGTGAAACACCAGGTATTACCCCTGAAATTGCACAACTTTATGTGAATGAAGATAGAAATGAATTAAATATGTTATTTCAAATTGAACTTATGGACATAGATTCTGGAGATGGCGGTAAATGGGACGTTACTGCTTGGAAGTTAACTACCTTTAAAAAAATAATGTATAAATGGTATGATGCACTAAAAGATAAGGGGTGGAATTCATTATTTTTAAATAATCATGATCAACCAAGATTAGTTTCACGGTTCGGTAATGATGGAGAATATAGAGTTGAGTCTGCAAAGATGCTTGCAACATTTATTCATACATGGCAGGGAACTCCATATATATATCAAGGTGAAGAAATAGCCATGACCAATGTTAAATTTAAAAATGTTGATGATTACAAGGATATAGAAATTCAAAATATGTTTAAAGAAAAATCACAGCAGGGAGTACCTAAAGATGTATTACTAAAGTCAATTTATGCAAAAGGAAGAGATAATGCTAGAACGCCAGTGCAATGGGATAATTCTATAAATGCAGGCTTTTCAAAAGCTATGCCATGGATAAAGGTGAATTCTAATTATAGTGAGATAAATGTTGCAAGTGCGTTAGAAGATAAAAATTCGGTATTTTACTACTATCAAAAATTGATTAAACTTAGAAAAGAACATGAGGTAATAGTTTATGGGGACATAGACATTTTGCTTTTAGACCATGAGAGTATATTTGCATATACAAGAAGCTATAATGATGAGAAATTATTAGTTGTACTTAATTTTTATGAGGCTGAGACTGAATTTAAATTAGAGAAAAATTTGGAGTATGAAAAAGCAGAATTATTAATAAGTAATTACCAGGTTAAAGATCACAAGTTTTGTGATTTTTTATTAAGACCATACGAAGCTAGGGTATACTTATTAAAATAATAATGCTACATACTTAAAGATAATAAAGATAAAAATATGATATAAATCTAAAAAGTGGTATGATTATTGTATTGATTAACATTAAAGAAGCATAAAATTTTATTAGTGATAAAGATAGTATCACTTAAAAAATGGGAGGGAAACATTATGACATTAAAAGAAATAAAAGTAGCAGATTTAAATTTAAATCCTTTTACAACAATTAGAAAAGAATGGTTAGTAGTAGCCGCAGGAAATAAAGAAAAGGTCAATGCCATGACTGCTAGTTGGGGAGGACTTGGAATAATTTGGAACAAAAATGTAGCTACTATTTACATTAGACCACAACGTTATACAAAAGAATTTATAGATAGAGAAGATACATTTTCACTAACAGTATATGATGAAAAATATCGAGCAGCTCTTAATCTACTTGGCAGTGTATCAGGAAGAGATGAGGATAAAATAAAAGAGAGTAAGCTTACGGTGGAATTTCAGGAGAACACTCCATATTTTGAAGAGGCTAAAGTTGTGTTAATATGCAGAAAGCTTTATCATACAGAGCTAAAACCAGAAAACTTTGATGTTCATGCACTTATTGATCAAAGCTATACAGACAACGATTATCATACTATGTATATAGCTGAAATTATAAAAGCATACGTTAAAACCGACAAGTAATAATCATTTAGTTTATGTTTTGAATAATAAAATAAGGGAAAGTACATAGATTTTATTTCAAAAATCTATGTACTTTCTATTTCAATAGAAGGTGTTAGAATGGATTTTATGCAAAACTCAATGTTTGATAAATCAACTTATAAATCTCCTTTGGCAGATAGAGTGCGTCCAAGGAACTTAGATGAATATGTTGGTCAGGAAGAAATTTTAGGTAAAGGTAAGTTACTTAGAAATTTAATTGAAACGGATACTCTTACTTCAATGATTTTTTGGGGACCACCAGGTGTTGGTAAAACTACTTTAGCCTTTATTATTGCGAAAATTACTCGTGCAGAATTTATAACATTTAGTGCTGTAGCTTCAGGAATAAAGGAAATAAAGGAGGTTATGGTGAAAGCAGAAACAAGTAAGCACTTAGGAATAAGAACCCTTCTTTTTGTGGATGAGCTCCATCGTTTCAACAAATCACAACAGGATGTTTTTCTGCCTTATGTGGAAAAAGGAAGTATCATTTTAATAGGTGCTACTACAGAAAATCCATCCTTTGAGGTTAATTCTGCACTTTTATCGCGTTCAAAGGTATTTGTATTAAAAGCTTTGAATGTTGAAGATATTGTAAAACTTCTGAAAAATGTATTTTCAGATGAAAGAGGTTATAAAGGATTACCTATAAGTATTGATATTTCATTGCTTAAAATGATTGCAAAATTCTCTAGTGGTGATGCAAGAACTGCACTTAATGTATTGGAGCTAGCTGTTACTACAACACCAATGATCGCAGGAAAAATCAATATACAAAAAGAAATAATCGAAGAATGTTTTAATAAAAAAGTTCTACTATATGATAAAAAAGGTGAAGAACACTATAATATTATTTCAGCCCTCCATAAATCAATGAGAAATAGTGACACTGATGCTTCAGTTTATTGGTTAGCAAGAATGTTAGAGGGTGGCGAGGATCCACTTTATGTAGCAAGAAGATTAATACGTTTCGCATCTGAAGATGTTGGAATTGCTGATCCTGTAGCACTACAAATAACAATAGCTGCCTATGAAGCTTCTCACTATATAGGAATGCCTGAATGCACGGTGAATCTTACTCAAGCAGTCATATATCTTGCCATGGCTCCGAAATCAAATTCACTTTACATTGCGTATGAAAGAGCAAAACATGATGTGCTAAACACTGTTTCTGAAGCGGTACCCTTACATTTAAGAAATGCGTCAACAAGCCTTATGGCTGATATTGGTTATGGCAAAGGTTATGAGTATGCCCATGATGCAGATGAAAAACTAACAAACATGCAGTGTCTACCGGACAATCTTAAGGATAAACATTACTACATTCCAACTGATCAAGGTTATGAAAAAGATGTTTCTCAAAAATTAGAATATATTAAAAAAATAAAAGAGAGTAAGAAATGAACGTTTGAGATAAAGAATTAATTTCTTGTAATCTACAAAATATATTGACATATATTTGTAACAGTCTATAATAGTAAGTATACATATAGTATGTATACTTACTATTATAGGAGGAACCCATATGGAAATACAAAATATATTAGGATATTTGCTTAACACAAGTGCGCGATTCATTAAGAGAAAAATGGATAAAAACTTGGAAATATATAATCTTACAACCTCGCAGTGGGCTGTGATAAAGCTATTATTTAACAAGCAAAAATTAACGCAGGCTGAAATTGCAAATGAATTAAAAGGTGATAGAGCAACAGCTGGAACTATTATTTTAAATTTATATGAAAAGAAATATATTGATAAGATAGTTGATAAAACGGATAGAAGGTCTTATGTGATTACATTAACTGAAAAGGCTAAAAATGCAGTGAAGGAAATTGACATTATAGCTGAAAATGTTACAAAAGAAGCTTTGGTGGGACTAAGCGATGATAATACGCAAGTATTATATGATGCGCTTAGGAAAATCATAAGCAATTTATCCCATGGCTACGACCCTGAATAACGAGTTGTAACCATGAAAGATGCCAAGAACTCAGTTTATCAAAGGAGGAGAGAACACATGACTTGGAAACAAGAAATATTTAGAGCGCTTTTGCTAGCATTTGGTGCAGGACAAATCATAACAAATGTACAATACTTGATTAAAAAAAATGGAATAAGTTTAGCAAGGAAGCAACATCAGGAGTTACCTCATAATGCTACGGATAAAGAAATGATGATTAAAGTTATTTGTATGCTGTTAGTTGGTATTATGTTTTTTGTGGTTGCAGTAATTTCATATGTAACTCATAGGTATTTTGATTTAGTAATGCTTGGTTCATTAATTATATTTTCACTGTATGGAATTGGAGAAGCAGCATTTTATAGATATTGGAAAACGGTTGGATTTGCAACAACAACTATAGTTCTATTAGGTATTTATATATTTATCTGAATCACGTACAAATTATATCACTATAAGAATTATAAACCTATTATGGAAGTTTAAAGTATATTGATATATAATACTGGTATGCTTTATTTTTGTGAAGTTAAACCCTAATACAAAATTTATTGATTATGGGGAGGTTTATCATGGCACAAGTTGATATTTTTACAAAATTAGATGCAATTTCTGTAGTTAAGGAGAACAAAACTAATGTGGATTATTTTATATTTGATGAATTTGAAATTCACTTAAATAAAATACCACCAAACTCCAAACAAGAGTGGCATTATCATAAAATAATAGAAGAAGTAATAGTTGTAACTGAAGGTAGCATTGATATTAGCTGGAAGGAAAATGAACAAATAGAACATAGCACATTGGGCAAAGGTTCATTAGCAAGGGTAAAAAAATCTATACATAATATTGAAAATAACACAAACAGTTGGGCAAAATTTACTGTTTTTAGAATGGTGCCGACAGGAAAAAATAATAGAGAAACTATTAAAAATGACAAAACGGTTATTTAATTTGCTAGAATTTTTTTTGTAAGGAGGAATGAATAAAATGAATTTTCATCCCTCTTCGCTAGCTAATATTAATAAGGTTTTAGATTTTTTGAAACTATTTATTAAATTTTTGCTTAAAGAAGAGTCCGTGATAATAAAGTCTATTTTATCTAAGGGTGCTATGCTTATCATTACGTCTCGTCCAAATTTACTACTGTCAGCTGCTACATAAATTGTTTTTGACCTTTCAATTATCTTTTTTCTTGTAACTACTTCTTGCATATTAAAATCTGAAATACCTTTTTCAGCTGTTATGCCACCAGCACAAATAAAGCTTTTTTGTATGTTAAGCTCTGAGAAGTTGAAGATATAGTCATAGGTTACAACAGAACGTTCTTCCTGTCGTATTTTACCTCCGATTATGATTATCTCAAAATCAGTAGTTATTAATTCATTTACTACGGCGATAGAGTTAGTTATGATTGTGAGATTTTTTTTGTTCCCAATATATTTTGCAATATGGTATGTTGTTGAACCACTATCAATAAAAATACAATCTCCATCATTGATTAATTCGCTACACTTTTTACCAATCAAATCTTTTTCTTTTAATTTATGCACCATTCTTTCTTCCATGGCAGGTTCACTTAGTAATGGCTTTTTTAGTTTTGCACCACCATATACCTTTTCTATTTTACCCTGCTTTTCTAAAATGGATAAGTCTCTTCTTACTGTTTCAATGGATATACTGAATTCTTCCATAAAATCAGATATGGCAATTACATCTTTAATGGATAATAAGTCTAAAAACTTTTTTTGCCTTTCGCTTGGTAACATATAAACCACCCTATTTAATTATGATTTTATCTAATTTAATATACCAATATTATCATAAATGGTGATAATATTCAAGGCCGTATTGTTAAGGTTTGAATATATATCGTAATAACATTGTCATGATATTGCAAACACATAGTAATGATTTACATACAATTAACCTAATCATAATATAAATCCAGGAGCTGTGGATTATACTTATGGAGTAGTAAATCAGTGGAGGTGAAAAATGTTAGAACTGAAAAATATTAAAAAAACATTTGGAGGAAGGCTTGTGCTTGATGGAATAAGTCTTCAAATAGAAGAGGGTGAAATAGTTTCAATGCTAGGTCTTAGTGGAAGTGGGAAAACCACATTATTAAATATAATATTAGGTCTAGTACCTATGGATAGTGGTTCAATTATTTATAATGGAACAGATATAAGTAAAGTACCTATGAAAAAACGAGGATTTAATATTGTATTTCAAGATTATGCACTTTTCCCTAATTTAAATGCTTATAAAAATATTGTTTATGGACTTAAAAATAAGCCTGATTTATTAAGCAAGGAAGAGCTCGAGGACATTATAGATTTTTTAGAACTAAGACCACATTTATCTAAAAAGATAGAGCAACTGTCAGGTGGTCAAAAACAAAGGGTAGCATTAGCTCGAACTCTGGTAACAAAACCCAAAATCCTTCTTTTAGATGAACCTTTAAGTGCACTGGATGGAGTAATAAAAGAAACAATTAAAGATAGAATTAAAGCAATTACTAAAAAGTACAACATTACAACGATTATTGTAACCCATGACCCAGAGGAAGCTTTGACAATTTCTCATAAGGTATTGATTATAGACAAGGGCATTATATCTCAGTATGGCACACCTAAGGAGGTTATTAATAAACCTAGTAATAGTTTTGTAGAAGAATTTATAGTGCATCAATTACAAATAAAACGAGATAATATTTACAATTTGTTTGGAGAGTGTTATGCATAATAAAAAATTAGAGATAAAAATTATTTTTACAGTGATAGCATTATTTTTTATGGTTTTTCTCTTTGCACCGTTAGTTGTACTTTTGAGGAATTCGCTAAGTAGTATTATTCCTTTGATTCACAATAAGGAAATTTATACGGCAACCCAAAATAGCATTCAAGTTTCATTAGTGGCAGCTTTAATAACAACAATATTGGCTTTCATTTTGGCTTATGCAGTAAATTGTACAAATATTTTAAAACCTATAAATGCAATAATAAAAGTGGGAATATCAGTTCCGATGCTTCTGCCTACAATCACCTATGGGTTTGTTATTATATATTCATTTGGTAAACAGGGATTATTAACAAAAATTTTGGGAAGACAAATGTTTGATATTTACGGTTTTAATGGGTTGTTACTTGGTTACATTATATACACTGTGCCTTTTGCTTTTCTTTTAATAAACAATTCATTTGGATATATTGATAAAAAATTCATGGTTGTTTCAAAGCTTATGGGTGATAACTTTTTGAGAAGTTTTATAAATACCATAATTCATCCACTTATAGGTACTTTAGGAGGAGCATTTGTTTTAACATTTATGCTGAGCTTTACGGATTTTGGAATACCTACTTCACTACAAGGAACTTATAATGTTTTATCCACTATGTTATATCAGGTTATGTTAGGTTCTATACCAAATTTTAATAGTGGTTCAGCCATTGCACTTATAATGCTTGTTCCATCTATTATAGGTATTGTATTTTTAAATTATTTAGAAAAATTTAATTTTCATTATGACAAGTTTTCAAAAACTGAGATAGTTAAAAACAAATTCCGAGATATAAGTTTTGCAAGCATTTCTATATTAACAATAATTGCAATTGTATCTGTATTTTTAGTGATGTTTATAGCTCCTTTTGTTGTTAATTATCCCTATGATATGAGATTTACTACCAAATTTATATTTCAAATGTTTACCACAGGGCAAATAAAAGAGGTTTATGTAAATTCATTATATGTTGCTATTATTTCATCGGTACTTGGCGTAGTAATTTCATATGTTTCAGCCTTAATAAATGTTAGAACTAATCTTAGTAAAAGAGTCACAAAAAGTATCGATGTTTTTTCTATGATCACAAATAGTGTGCCTGGAATGGTACTGGGACTTGCTTATCTAATGTTTTTTAATAATAGTGATTTAAAAGAAACATTTACCATAATTATTATTTGTAATATCATTCATCTATTTACAACACCATATTTAATGGCAAAAAACTCACTTTCAAAAATAAATCCAGCTTTTGAAACTACAGGAGAGTTAATGGGAGATACGTGGATTAAAACAATCATTAGAGTTATAATTCCAAATTCCATATCTACAATAATTGAGATGTTTGGATACTATTTTATTAATTCAATGGTTACAATTAGTGCCATTATATTTCTTGTTGGTGCAACAACTTCTGTCATAACTAGCAAAATACAAGAACTTCAGCACTTTGAGGATTATAATCAAATATTCATTTTGTCAATAATTGTTTTTCTAACAAATATTATTATTAAAATTTGCTGCGAACTAGCAAATAAAAAAATTCAGTCAAACAGGGAGAGATTATAACATGAAAAAAAATTTGATATTTGTTTCTATTTTAGTTATTTGTTTTACTTTAGTAGGTTTATCAGGATGTTCTAGTACCAAGGCTCAAAAAGTTGTAATTTATACAAATGGAGATGTGGAAGCGGTGCAAGCAATGGAGAAAAGCTTAAATACTGCAGGGTATAGTGATAAATATGTATTGAAATCATTTGGAACTTCTGAACTTGGCGGTAAGCTCATGCTTGAAGGAGATAAGATTCAAGCAAATTTAATTACTATGAGTTCTTTTTATATTGATAGTTCACAGAAGAAAAATAATATGTACGAAAATTTAGATTTTACTACAAACGCCATAGAAAAATATCCTTCTTTTTATACACCAATACTTGCAAATACAGGTTCAATATTTTTAAATACACAGGTTATGAAAGAAAAAGGATTAACTATGCCCACATCTCTTAAGGATTTATCTAAAGCTGAGTATAAAGGTCTAGTTTCTATACCAAATATAATGAGTTCATCCACAGGTTGGCTTATGGTTCAAGCTATAATAAGTCAGTATGGTGAGACTGAAGGCAAGGATATCCTTCATAATATTATTGTGAATTGTGGTCCGAATCTTGAGGCTGGAGGTTCAGGTCCAATAGAAAAAGTAAGAGTTGGAGAAGTTGCGGTTGGGTTTGGCCTTCGTCATCAGGCAGTACAAGATAAAGTATCTGGTAAGCCAATAGATTATGTAGATCCAATTGAAGGCAATTATTCTCTTACAGAGTCCATAGCAGTAGTTAAAAAAAGTGACAGTGCTACGACAAAATTAGCACAGGAAATGGCAAAAATTATTATTACTAAAGCAAGAGGTGATCTTATAAAAACCTATCCTGTAGCATTGTATAAAGGTGAAACTATTAGTAATTTAAATAAACCAAGTAATTCTAAAAAATTCTCACAGCCATTAACAGTGGAGCTTTTACAAAAACATATAGACTTTTTTAAATCAGCAAAATAATGTAATAAATTGGAGATAAAATAATATGAATGAATACAAATTATTAACACCAGGACCGCTTACAACTTCTAAAAAGGTGAAAGAGCAAATGCTCTTTGACCGCTGTACTTGGGATGATGAGTATAAAGCTATCACTCAGAAAATCAGAAAACAATTATTGGAGATTGCAGGAGCTTCAGAAGAAACGTATACATCTGTTTTGATGCAAGGAAGTGGAAGCTTTGGAGTGGAGTCTGTTTTAAACTCTGTTATAAACAAAGGGGATAAACTACTAATTGTGTCCAATGGAGCTTATGGTGAAAGAATTATAACTATGGCTAAATATATAGGAATTGATTATGTTAATTATCATACAGAATATGACAAGATTTTTGAAATAGATGAAATAAAAGATATTCTTAATAAGGATAAGTCCATAACTCATATTGTTATGGTTCATTGTGAAACAACCACAGGAATATTAAATCCAATTGAGGACATTGCAAAAATTTCTAAAGAATATGGCAAAATATTAATTATAGATGCAATGAGTAGTTTTGGAGGAATACCAATTGATGTTCAAAAACTGAGTATAGATTATTTGATTAGCAGTGCCAACAAGTGCATTCAGGGGGTACCAGGTTTTTGTTTTGTAATTGCCAGGAGAGAAAAACTTCTTAAATGTGAAGGAAATTCTAAAAGTTTATGTTTGGATTTATACGATCAGTGGAAGTATATGGACAAGGATGGTAAATGGAGATTTACCTCACCTACTCATGTAGTTGCGGCTTTTTCTAAGGCTATGGATGAATTGATTGAGGAGGGAGGAGTTCTAGCCAGAAATGATAGGTATAAGAAGAATAATTTTATAGTAAGAAAAATTCTAAAATATATGGGCTTTGAGCCATATATTAGAGAAAATCTTCAATCTCCAATTATAACTACTTTTCGTTTCCCTAACCCGGAATTTGATTTTAATGATTTCTATAACTATGTAAAAAAAAGAGGATATGTTTTATACCCAGGTAAATTAACTGAAACGGATACTTTTAGGATTGGTAATATTGGGGAGATTTACGAGGAAGATATTAAAAAATTGTGTGAGATAATAGGTGACTATATGGGAGGGAAAAAATCATGAGTGGAGTTGAAGGAATAATTTTAGATTGGGCAGGAACCACTGTGGATTTTGGATGCTTTGCACCTGTGAATGTATTCTTACAAGTATTTATGGATAAGGGCATTGAAGTAACAGTTGGGGAAGCAAGAAAACCTATGGGAATGCTCAAGATAGATCATATTAAGACTATGTTAGAGATGAAACGGATAAATGATCTCTGGAGAGAGAAGTACGGTAGAAATTTTAATGAGGAAGATGTATATGATTTGTATTCAAAATTCGAACCATTACTTATAAGTTCACTGGCTAGGTTTTCAGAACCATTACCGGATGTTGTAGAAACAATTAATACATTAAGACGTAGTGGCTTGAAAATTGGGTCAACTACGGGGTACACAGATAAAATGTTAGAGGTGGTTTTGGAAAATGCTAAAATAAATGGCTATGAACCAGATTTTTGGATAACTCCAGACGCTACGAATTCTTATGGAAGGCCTTTTCCATATATGATATATAGGAATATTGAAGCCTTAAAACTTTCGGCTACTTGTAAGGTAGTAAAGGTTGGGGATACAAAGTCAGATATAGAAGAAGGATTAAATGCAGGAGTTTGGTCTGTAGGAGTTGTTATTGGAAGTTCTCAAATGGGATTAAATTATGAGGAGTTTCAGAACTTGCCACAAGTAAAGAAAAATGAAGTTATAAAAGTTACAAAGCAAGCTTTTTTAGAAGCTGGGGCAGATTTCACAATAAATACAATGAGGGAACTACCTGAATTAATAAAAAAAATAGATGAGCTCATAGAGGAAGGTAGAAGGCCAAATGCAAAATAAAGCCGGTTTAAATAGAGAAGGAGATGTGAATTTTTCAACTCTTCGTTCACTTTTTTCTAAGACTCTCACTGAGGAGACTAAAGTGATATTAAAGCGAGATGAAAACTTTTTTATAAAACAATCCATGTCCACGCCTTGTATGAATGTTATAACAAAGGCTGAGGGTTGTTATATAGAGGATATATCCGGGAAAAAATATCTTGATTTTCATGGTAATAGCGTTCATCAAGTTGGATATAAAAATCCATATGTAATTAAAGCCGTGAAAAGTCAGCTAGATGAGCTATCATTTATACCAAGAAGATATACATCAGAAATTGTTGTTAATGCAGCAAAAGCTTTAGTTGATAAAACAATTTCTAAAGATTATAAGGTATTGTTTACTCCTTCAGGTAGTGCAGCTGTGGGAATTGCTCTTAAAATAGCGCGAAAGGTTACAGGAAAATATAAGGTGATTTCTTTATGGGAATCTTTTCATGGTGCAGGCCTTGATTCAATTTCTGTTGGTGGGGAATATACTTTTAAAAAGGATATGGGACCACTTATGCCTGGATGCATAAGGTCTATTGCCTACAATGCCTACAGAAATCTTATTCATAGTTCTGACAAGCAAGCAGTTGCAAACTTCTGTTTGGATTATATGGAGTACATAATAAAAAATGAAGGTGAAATAGGGGCAATATTATTAGAACCTGTTAGGGCTACAGATACTCATATTCCACCACAAATGTATTTTGAAAGGTTAAGACAGATTTGTGATGATAATGAGATTTTATTGATTTTTGATGAGATTCCCACAGCACTGGGTAGAAGTGGGGAGTTTTATGTGCACAAAAATTTCAATGTGGAGCCTGACATTCTTGTGCTAGGCAAAGGACTTGGAGGTAGCGTGATTCCACAAGCTTGCGTACTTACAAAATCAAAATATGATTTAGCACAAGATATTTCACTTGGTCACTATACTCATGAAAAACCAGCACTAGGCTCTGCAGCAATTCTTGCGACTATTGAGTATATGGATGATTTTAATCTTCTAGAAAATTGCAGGAGACAATCGACTTTTGCCTTGAAATGTTCAAAAAAACTTTATGAAAAATATGAATGCATTGGTGATATAAGAATAATAGGGCTATTAATAACTTTTGAGATGGTGAAGGATAGAACTACAAAGGAAAAAGATGAGGAAATTTGTGAAAAAATACTTTATTATTGCCTGAAAAATGGTTTATCTTTTAAACTATCAAATGGAAACTGCATAACATGGCATCCACCTCTTATTGTTAACGAAGAACAATTGTCTTTTGCGTTTAACTTACTTGAAGAAGCAATAGTAAATTGTCAATAATTAAACTCAAAAAAGTAAAATAGGAAATAATCTAAGGTTAATTAGATTATTTCCTATTAATTTCGCTAAAACTTTTTTCAGTCCCAGCTATAAAAAGGATATAACGATTTTCAAGCACAAATATTTATAGCTTATTACCTTATTATAATCATCAGACTATAATTAAGTAGGTCATAACATATAAATATGTTCTGCTCGACCAAGCATAAATTTATTTAATTAATAAATTAGTTGGAATTCTATTAGAATTGTTAAAACAACTGTAATAGAATCTTCTCCAACATTATAAACTTTTTGCTCAATCGTTATATCCTTTATGATTCTTATTATACGCTTTATACTTTAAAATATTCAAGAGTTTAATTGAAAAATATGGAAAATAAAATATTTGAATATTTATTGATACATGGATAGATATATTTTTATTGAGACTAATTTCATATCTTTATTTTCATGATTCTACTGTATTTTATCTAGCAATTAGTCACATCTGCTTTTTCTACATCTTTTATGGACAAATAAGCTACAACGGCCCCTATGAGTGCAAGGATTACTGGAATTATGATTATGGAGCTTAAGGAATTCCCCTTAATACCACTATTTAATAGACTTACGATTATAATTGAGGTTACTAATGTAGCTGAGCCAGATTTTCTTTGCATACCTACATATACAGGAATTAAGCTCACAAAGGAAAATGCTACTGAGTATATAACAATATTAATTGAAAGATTCATTAAAATACTAGGTGTTAATGAATCTTTAATAAAAGGCGTAAAGATATTTAAAATTAACAAACTGGAGTTCAGGAAAATATTTGAGATTATCATAGCTGTAAAAGCGAATATTAATACAATACCTAACTTAGCTATCATGATTTTTTTTCGGTTTATTGGATAGGTAAACAAAATGTTTATTGTTTTGTTTTTGTATTCATCAATTATTAATTTTGAAATCAATACAGCTGCAAAAATTGAGAAAGTAGCTCTTACAAAAATACCTGTAAATAAAAAAATATTATTATAAGTATTAAGGGTCATTTCCTTATCCGTTTGCGAGGCGTAAATAGAAATAAATAAAAAGCCCAAAATAATTAAATTTGCAATTATAACTCCTTTTATGGTTCCACCAAATTTAAACTTCTTAATTTCGAGTTTCATCAATTTAAGCACTTAAATCACCACCATTTAAAAGTTTTAAGAAATAATCTTCTAAGGAAGTATTTTTCTTATTTATAGTTTCAATCTCAACACCTTTTAAAATTAAAGTTTTTGAAATATCCTTTTGAGGTTGTGTCAAATCATATATTCTTATTATGGAATTGTCTATAATTTTAAAGTTAGAAATATTTAAATCATTTTCTAAAATAAAGGCCGCCCGTGTATAATCTTTAGTAATTATTTCGATATACTCAGTATGCTCATCTCTTATGCTTGCCATGGAAACCTCTTTAATTAACATTCCATTATTAATTATTCCTATGGTGTCAGCTATTTGCTCGATTTCCACTAAAATATGGCTAGATATTAAAATTGTTATGCCATATTCTTTGCTTAACATTCTCAATAGATTTCTAATTTCCTTAATTCCTATTGGATCAAGACCGTTGATAGGTTCATCTAGTATTAATAAATCAGGTTTAGTTAGAATTGCGCGGGCTATTCCAAGCCTTTGTTTCATTCCTAGCGAAAGGTCTTTAACTGCCTTATCATCTATGCCTTTTAAATTGACAAGGTCTAGTGCTTTATCTATGGCACTTTTATCGTAATAGCCCATGTACTCACAATGAAGGTATAGGTTCTCTTTAGAGGTGAGTTTATCATAAAATACAGGGTATTCAATTATGCTTCCTATTCGTTTCAAAGTTTCATAGGATTTATTGTTAAGCTTTTCACCGAAAATTTCAATTTCGCCGCTACTAGGTTTAATAAGATTTACTATCATCTTCATAATTGTTGTTTTGCCAGCACCATTAGGACCTAAGAAGCCATATATCTCTCCTTTTTTAACATTCATACTTACATCAGATACCACATGTTTATCTTTGAAATTTTTCACTAAATTAGTTGTTCTTAATATATATTCCATACCGTATTTACCCCTTTCTTATTTTAGGCATCCTCATCTTGTTATTTTTCTCAGATGACTTACTATAGTTTCATTGTATGGCATGGACTTCTCTTTTTTATTAAGCAAATCTTACAAAATTCTTAAGTCCAGCAGAGAAGCAGTTGTCAGATTCCAGGTGCCAAATACCAATTTAATGCGCCTTCAACTGGCATTTGGCACCTGATACTTGGTAACTGTATCTCTGGGGACTTTTGTTCGAAATTATCACTATATTGTGTTTATCGTGGGTATATGGAAAAAAAGTTTAATCAATGTTAAGTTATATTTTCTTTATGAGGACTTAAATAATAATGAGAAGCAACATGGCTATGCACGTGAAAGAGGCTATTCGAGCGGACTTTAGAAAGACTTAGGTTTACGTTTCTTGAATCCCGTTAAGAAACCTTTATTGTCTGAGCAACGCGAGTTTAAAGGTTTTAGGGATTTGAGAAACGTAAGCCTTAGTCTTTCTAAGTTTAGCGAGTAGCCTCCGAACGTGCATAGCCATGCTACTCTCACATTCATTAATGTCTCTCAATAAGTTATTCTCTTCAATTTGAAAGTGAAGCTAGTTTTCTCATAGGGTTTGCTCTTAAGAGAGATTTCGCCTCCTAATTTTTCTACTAGTCTTTTAGTTATAGTGAGCCCTAGTCCACTGCCTTGATACAATTTATTCCTAGAGTCTTCTAGAGTGTAGATCCTCTCAAATACCTTATCTATATTAGTTTCATCAATACCTTTGCCTTTATCTAAAACTTCCACATAACAAAAGTTTTTATCATAACTTAAAGTTAAGCCTAGGTATTTACCATGATTTCCATACTTAATGGCATTAGAAATCAAATTGTTCATTATTCTTTCTAGTGCCTCTAGATTTCCAAAGGCAAAAATATTTGTTTCAGGAATACTGATATTCACTTCGTAACCTTTTGTTGTTAAATTATCATAAAAGTCTAATATATTTTTCATACAAACTTCATTCATATTTACTCTTGTTAACGGAACTTCTTTATCTCCTGATTCTAGTTTTGCTAAATCAAAAAATTTATTTATAAGTTCAATTACTTCAAGAGTTTTATTGTGAACTTTAGTAAGTAAGATTTCTCTTTCCTCCATTAACATATCATTGTCTAGTTTTATAGTTTCTATATATCCAAGGATTACGGTAAGGGGAGTTTTTAAATCATGAGATATATTTGAAAGCATTTTGCTCATTGATATTTCTTTTTTTCTATAGCCTACTAGTATTTTATGACTGAAATCTAAAAGACTATTAATCGTTATAAGTAATTTTTTAAGCTCAGTGTTATCAGTAACAACTAGAAGTTTTTCGTTAGTATCTTCATTTATGATTTTATCTAATTTAGTTCTCATATATATTAAGTCTTTACTTATTTGATTTTTAGATCTGTATTGAAAAATTATTATTAGGACTAAAATAAATATTATAATTAATAATAAAGTAATCACTTAGGTGACCTCCAGTTTATAACCAATGCCCCATAATGTTTTTATATACTGTGGTTTTGATGGGTCATCTTCTATCTTTTCTCTTAGTCTTCTTATGTGTACATTAATTACATTTTCATCAC
>Ga0255362_1000053_pt1 | contig 31523 bp, 28 predicted proteins | sample GFST75r2metaG_FD_186000 | JGI IMG/M metagenome (GOLD analysis project Ga0255362, IMG submission 186000)
AAGTATGGTTATACCCAAAGTGTTTGGTAACATATTGAGTAATAAAAGAAAAATATATTCTGATAGCTTAGGAATATTTGTTGAAAAAATCAAAGATATGTTTACAGGATTTGATGTTATAAAATGTTTTAATATAGATAAAAAAATAAAGAGCGAATTTAATAATTACAATAAACAGATAGAAAAGAATAAACTTGCATTTAATATAGTTAATAGTTTAGTTGATTGTATATCGGATATGACTGGAAATCTTATGTTTATATTCGTTTTTATAGTAGGAGTATATTTTAATATTAAAGGAATTCTCTCATTAGGTACTCTTATTGCATGTATACAACTTACTAATAATATAGTTAATCCTATATCTTTAAGTGTACATTATATGAATAAAATAAAGTCCATTAAAAATATATCCGAAAAAATAAATATCCTTAGTACATCTAAAAAGTGCAATAATGAAAATTTGATAAATATATATAATTTTAAAAAATATATAACTTTTGATAAAGTATCATTTTCTTATTCTAAGGATAGATTAGCAATAAAAGATATAAATTTAGAGATAAAATTCGGAGGCAAGTATGCATTTGTAGGGGAAAGTGGTTCAGGAAAATCAACAATATTGAAATTATTATTAAAAAATTATGAGAATTATACAGGAAAAATAAGTTTTGATAATATAGATATAAAAAGTATTAATAGGGAAAGTATATATAAATTAATGTCAATAATTCATCAAAATGTCTTTATGTTTGACGATACTATTAAAAATAATATAGTTCTTTTTGATAAGTATGATGAAGAAAATATTCAAAGTACATTAGAATTATCTGGAATTAATAATTTTTCAAATAAATTTTCAGAAGGTATAAATAGTTATGTTGGTGAAAATGGTAAATCACTATCCGGAGGAGAAAAACAACGAATAGCTATAGCTAGGGCTATTATTAAAAAGTCTCCAATTTTAATGCTAGATGAGGCAACTGCTTCACTTGATAATGAAACTGCTTATTCTATAGAAAACACTATACTTAGTATGAAAAATATAACGGCATTGGTGGTAACACATAAATTATGGGAAAATATATTATGCAAATATGATAATATATTTGTAATGAAGGACGGTTATATTGTTGAGAATGGTAAATTTGATGAGCTGATTTTAAAAAAAGGATATTTTTATATTTTGTATAATGTACAAAATAGCATAAAACAACAATTATGTTAAAGTAGGTATGTAACAAAAAACCAATCAAATACAATATTTATAAAAATAAGCATCTACTAACATAATAATATGATATAATTACCAACATTAAGATATATTAGTTATCTTGGAATCACAATAGTTACTTTTTTCCCTGAGATATGGAATGTTCCTGCAACCCAAACAGAGGAAAATAAAGAAAAGGTCTATGTATGTGTGAAGACTATGGTCATAGCCTTAAGGTAGAGATTATAGGCGTTTTCTCATATATAACTGTTTATTCAGCTAATTGGATATTAATGATATAATTACAATTAGTTGAGTTATAATCGTAAAAAACTGCGACACGAAAGTTAGTTATTTAGTAACTGTTAAATAGTAATTTGCGATGAGATTTGTTAAGGTTAATTATAAAAAGTATAAATGAGTGGAGGGAAAGGAACATGGGAATAAGAATAGCCAATATTAATGATTTTGAAACAGTTTATAGATTATTTAATCAACTATTTAAGTTACATCTAGATAGAAGACCAGATATATATACAGATGGAGTAGTAATTACAAAGAAGCAATATGAGAAAATGATGGAAAATCCAAATGATATTATACTATTATGGATAGATGATGATAAAGTGGCTGGGTTATGCCATATGATAAAAAAGAAATCCATAGGAATGCCAATGCTGAAAGATGGTGTACAGGCATATATTCAAGATTTCATTGTCGATTCTGAGCATAGATTTAAGGGGATTGGAAGAAAACTTTTTGGAGCAACTAAGCAACAAGCGAAAGAATGGAATGCAACTTCTTTAGAGCTAAATGTATGGGAAGTAAATAAAGAAGCAGAATGTTTTTATAACAAAATGGGATTAAAGGTAAAAAGTAGACGGATGGAATGTAAACTAGATTAACATACAATTCCAATTTGTAGAGCTGAGCAACAAAATTTTAGATTCAGTTCTGTCGTATATTTCTTATAAAACGTCATAACTAAAAATCGAACAATTATACTAAACACCGGATTATTCAAAAGTGAATTTTGGGGTGCTTTTATGCCGCATTTCAATTGGAGTGTAGTTAATGATACGTAGTATACTCATTTAGAGTATACTAGTAATAAAATACTCAACTAAAAAGGGTCGATAGTTATGACAAAGGAACTTTGGATTAATTTACCGGTAAAAGACCTAGAAAAATCAAAAAAGTTTTTCAGCAAACTTGGATTTTCTTTTGATGATAGATATGTCAATAACGATGAAGGGGCTTGCTTAGTCATCGGAGATAAAAATGTTATCGTGATGCTTTTCACAGAAACTGCTTTTCAAAATTTTACAGGAAATAAAATTTCGGATGCTAGGCATGGTACAGAGGTGTTATTTTCTATTGATGCAGAGACTAAAGAAGAAGTAGATGAAATGGCAAAAAAAGTAGTAAATGCAGGTGGTACAATATATGCTGAGGCTGGAGACAATAATAGCTGGATGTATGGCTGTGGTTTTGCTGATTTGGATGGTCACCGCTGGAATGTGTTGTATATGGATATGAGTAAAATGCCCAAAGAGTAGGAAATATATTTCACTGGAGATATATGAAATTAAGAATACAAGAATATATAAATCAGAGTTGTGTTTGTAGCATATAAAATTAATAGTATGTATTCACATAAATACGTATCATGGAATATATTAATATATAATATATAAGCCCATTAATGAAAATAATTGTAAGGTTATGACAAAGATATTCTTAGATAGTAATCTTATTTATAAGAACATATATCAATTTATATAACTTATTTTAAACATATATTGTAGTGATATATGTAACTATAAAAATAAGGAGTTTTATTAGATGGGTGAACATTATAGGCACCATAAAAAGGATAAACACACTCATTTTGATTCAAGTGTATCAAGTGCTTCAAGCGAGTCAAGTAATTTAAGTATTTTAAGTGAAGCAAGTGCTTCAAATGATTTGAGTGTTTCGAGTGAAATAAGTGTTTCAAGTGATTCTAGTGTTTCAAGTGATTCTAGTGTTTCAAGTGGCACATGTGATTCATGTGGTCCATGTGATTTATGCCATACTATTAAAGCAGATCCAATAAACATTGAAAAACATGGAGGCAGATTATTAACTGTAAAAATAAAAGTAAACAACGTATGCTATGACAAAAAAGTAGCTGTAGCATGTATTATATATGGAAAATATGATAAAATACTTGCTTTTAAAGCTTTTACTACAATTTTATACAAAGAAAATGGAGAGTGTGGTACTATTGAACGTACAATAACGTTTGTAGTTCCAGACGACGATGCATTCGATCCTTGTGAATTAAATGTTCGTGTCATAGCCAATTATTTATATCCATGTGAGTAAAAATAATTAGCCAATTATTTTAGTATGGATAATTAAGATATAAAATGTACCCTGTAGAGCAGACAAAAGAAAAAGGTCTACTCTACAGGTGTTTTAATTTTAGTAATTGTTGTTTGAGATGAACAAATTAAAATGAAGTGATAAAAACAAAGGATAAAAATAAAGCCTAGAGTTAGAAAAACTAGCTCTAGGATTTATTTTTGCATAAAAAACATTGCTGAATTGGTAATTTTGATGGGCATTTGTGGCAATAATCCTTGCATGTTCATATAATATATTGCGATTTATTTTCACATTTGAATTAACTATTCTATGAGAGGGTGAGAATCAATGGAGAAAATATATGACCAAAATGAAAGAATTGCTGGTCATTTACAAGGAAATACTGTTTACGATAGAAGTAATAGAATTATTGGATATGTTAACAATTCACTGATATATGATTCCAATTATAATCCAATGGGGTATGTATCAAATGGCTATATTTATAACAATGCAGGAATTCAAGTAGGATATTTTAACGGGTGGAATGTATATAATATGAATGGGAGCAGACTTGGTCGTGTTCATAGCTCTTGGCTTGGATTGCTTGCAGCGGGACTATTATTAGGAGCCGCGTTTGGTGGATTTGGATATGGATATGGATACGGATATAATAATTGGGGATATGGTGGATTTTTCTAAAAATATAAAACCAACAATCTTAATCAGTACAAGTAGGTGCCAATAATTATTAAATATGCTCAAAAGGGAAAGTCCAAAAGCAAATTTTGGACTTTCTTTTCACAACAATACATATGAAAATGGGTCTATCATACATTCATACTATATATTTATTGTATGAAATATATTAGTGAATATTACAATTATAAGAATATATATTTCTACACAGTTTTTTTGTTTTTGTAATAATTATTGATAATTAGTTATTATTTAAGGCGTTAATATAAAATATAGTAAATATAGCCGAATTTTGCTAATGTTTTAGTAGAAGGAGGGATATTATGACAAGGATGGATGAAATAGTCCTAAAAATTGAAGAAATAAGACAACTGATGCATGGATTAATGGATAACAAAGCTTTATTAACTGATCCAGAATTAGTAGCCTTAAGCCAAAAATTAGATGGACTACTAAATGAATACAATAAGCTAACATGTAGAAAAATCTAATTTATTGTATTACTCAAAAGGAGGGTACCCCTTAAAAAGGGTATCCTTTATATTTAAAAGAGAATAAGTATATGTAATATATTACAAAAATTGTTTTGTTGTGATGCTAATAAGAATTAAGAAGAATATTTTAATTAAACTTTGGGAATACAATTACTAAGTGAGGGGTAGCAATGGCTAAATTAAATAAAGAGTTTACTCTGCTCGTAATTTTATCTTGCATTTTTCAACTGACTAATTATAAATACAGAAAATAACTTCGATACAGTGGTATAATATATAATAGCTATAGGTTTACATAGAATTTATAAGATGATATAAAAAAACATTTAGAAAATATGGATTCGGAATATTCGCAATATTAGGAATTTATTTTGAAGCAGCAAATGATGTAGTATATAATATTAATTAAGGAGTGATTCTATTATGAAAAGTGTTGGATTTCCAATAAACTATAAGGAAAATGAGAAGAGGAGAGCTTTATTACTGGAAGATATTAAGAATATAAAAAACAAAGGAAATCTCTATTTTGAAAAGGGATACGGTTCAATCTTAGGAATAAAGGATGAGGAGTTCATAAAAGAAGGGGCCAACATTGCAGAAAGAGAAGAAATATTAAAAAAAGATATTATTTGCGATGCTAAAGCTGGAGACTCTGATTATATAGATGGGTTAATAGATGGTCAAATTGTATTTGGTTGGATACATGCAGTACAAAATAGAGATATAACAGATAAATTTATAAATAACAAGCTTACCGGAATAGCTTGGGAAGATATGTTTGAAGAAGGCAGACATGTTTTCTGGAAAAATAACGAATTGGCAGGAAAAGCAGCTATCTATCATGCATTTCTTTTATATGGTAAATTACCTGAAGACACAAAGGTGGCTATATTAGGAAGAGGTAATGCTGCATTAGGTGCATGTATGATGCTTACTGAACTAGGAGCTGACGTTACTATATACAATCGAAGAACTGAAAAACTTTTCGCTAAAGAAATTGGTAAATATGACGTGTTAGTTAATGCAATTATATGGGATACAAACCGTGAAGATCATATCATTTACAAGGAAGATTTGAAAAGAATGAAAAGGGATTCAATGATTATAGATATTAGTTGTGATTCAAATAGTGGAATAGAAACAAGCAGGATAACTTCCATAGATAATCCAACATATTTTGTGAATGGTGTTTTACATTATGTTGTAGATCATACACCATCATTATTTTATAAATCAGCATCAAAATCTATAAGTAGTGAAGTGTGTAAATACTTAGATTATATTATTGAGAACAAGCAAAATCAAATAGATATTCTAAAAAATGCTATTATTATAGATAATGGTAAAATTATAAATAACAAAATAAATCTATTTCAAGGCAGATAAAATTTCATGTGTGTTATAATTCTAGTAATATAAAACTTGGGAGCTGAATTTATTTCAGCTCCCTTTGCAAAACAGATTATTTGATTTTAATAACTATTTTTCCTTTTGTATGATGTGTCTCGCTTAAGGCATGTGCATCTTGAAGGCCCTTCTCACTAAATTCAAAAACTTGTCCAACAATAGGTTTTAACTTGCCATTTTTCAGGAGTTTAGCTATTTCTATAAGTTGTGTTCCATTAGGTATAAGCATATGAAAACTTGCTTTAACGCCATATTTACTAGCAATTTTTTCATCGGGTGGATTTACAATGGTAACCAATTTGCCACCTTCTTTTAATACCATATAGCTTTTATTTTGAATATCTCCTCCTAGAGTATCAAATACTAAATCATAGTTCTTAAGTTCTTTTTCAAAATCTTGTTTTTCATAATTAATTACTAAATCTGCACCTAAATCTTTTAAAAATTTTTCATTTTTCTCACTGCCAGTTGTAGCTACAAAAGCTCCTAAGCTTTTTGCAAGCTGAATCGCCATACTACCAACACCACCAGCTCCAGCATGGATTAAAACTTTTTCTCCATTTTTTAAACTTCCTATATCAATAAGGCACTGCCATGCTGTTAAAGTTGCTAGAGGTATTGAAGCTGCTTCTTCAAAGCTTATATTATCGGGTATTTTAGCTAATAGGTTTTCTTCAGTAGCAATATATTCTGCATAGGTTCCATTTGCACTGGTTTCTGGTCTTGCAAATACTCTATCTCCTACATTAAAATTTTCTATCCTATTTCCTTTTTTAGCTATAATTCCAGCAGCATCCCATCCTAATATAACTGGAAAGTCAAATGGAATGGTATCTTTTAAATACCCCTCACGGATTTTCCAATCTATTGGATTAATAGAAGTTGCATGCATTTCAATTAAAACTTGATCTTCACGAATTTTTGGTATATTCAATTCTTTTAACTTTAATTCATCTTTCCCACCATATTGTTCAATAACAACAGCTTTCATAATTAACATCTTCTTTCTCTAATATTGTGATTGCTTTAATAAATTAATTATACAGCTATCTAACAATAATAGATACTAATAAATAATATTTATTAATTAAAAAAATAATATTATGAGTAAATATCTGAAAATTCTATATTAATCATCTCTGTATTAATAGTACTACTCAATTCAATGTTTTTATCAAATTCTAAATCAGAAACTAGGTTTTCCACTGGTAACTCAATAATAAATTCGCTTCCAATACCTTCTTGGCTTTTGAGGCGAACTATACCTTTATGCATTTTGATAATAGAACTCACAATAGATAGTCCGATGCCACTTCCTTCTCTATTTCTTGACAGGGATTTATCAACTTGAACAAATCTATCAAAAATTGTTTCATGCCTATCACTGGGAATTCCAATTCCAGTATCTTTAACAGATATAACTATCTTTTCATTTCTATCATAGATATTAACATAAATATTTCCACCAGGAGGAGTAAACTTTACTGAGATTGATGATATACAAAATATAGGCTGAAACCTGGCCATTAGTAAGTTGAGCATTTGTGGAAAGAAAAGTACTCCAAGTCATAATAAATAAAAAAATAAACCTGTTAACTAGTAGTTGAAATTTTTTGTTTATTATAGTAATTAAAGTTACATATAAAGGGGAAATAAACAAAATTAACATGTTAGCATACAAAACATTTCGATATCCAATTTTATTTTTATATAATGATTTGAAGACTTTAATATCTAGTCAAACGAATATAATGTTTACTATAAACAATATGATAAAGGTTATTCTTAAATGCACTGTATTATTTGTCAATATTTCTTTACAAAAATCTTTACGATAATCACCAGGTAATTTAAAACGATTAGTATTATATAGTTTCTTCATGTTGTCACCCCTGTTTATCCTTATGTTTATTATACAAAAATTAAATACTATTCCATTGTTGAACAATTATAAAAAAATACAATAAAAATCATAAATATTTCATTAAATTAATTAATATGATTTTACAACTAACGTGAATTTGTCTATAATAATTATTAGCGTGAATTTTAGAATGTACAAGGGGGAATAAATATGCCATATATAAATTTAACATTAACTGTAAAGTTAACAGAGGATAGTAAAGAAACGATAAAATCCAAACTAGGTGAAATAATAGCCGATTTGCCAGGTAAAAGTGAGCAACAACTAATGGTAAGTTTTAATGATGACCATACTCTATATTTTAGAGGGGATAAAAAGGATAAGGCTGCTTTTATTGAAATAAAGATATCTGGAACAGCAGAAAGAAAATATAAGGAGATAATTACGGCTAAGGTATGTAGCTTGCTTGATGATGAATTGTCTATAACTAAAGATAATGTTTATATAGTTTTTGATGAGATAAAAGATTGGGGAGCAAATGGCGTGGTAGTTTAATAATTACACTAATATATTTTATGTTATATCCTAAATGAAAATCAGGGAAGTATTGCATTGAATTAGTACGTAGGCATCGGCTCTACGTACTAATTCAATGCTTTTTTCGTTATTAAAACATAGTGTACTCATATTTTTTCATAATCATAACAGAATTGTTCATATTCTGTTTACATCCGTATAAGATTATAATTTTATATGAAAAATATACCATAATATAGCATAAAAATGCGAATTTTGACATGATAAATAAACAACTCTTGCCTCTTATACAATATTTTGTTTGTTTACAGAAAAGTCATGGGCGACATTACCATATTTATGAATGAATTTTTTATGGTATAATATAAATCATTAAAGAAATAAGGGAGGCTTTTCAATGGCAATACTTACGTCTATTAAGGATGTTTTAAACACAAAACAAAATAAGATTGAGTTTGAAAGACTAATCGAGGAAAATAAAAGATTAAAAAATATAAGATTAACTCCAACACAAATGGCATTGAGTCAAATTATAGCTAAAACTAAAGAACGTGAAGTGGAGCTTGAAGGATATGATAGCTTAATTAAAACAAAAACAAAAGCTATAGAAGAACTAAATACAGAATACAGTAACGAAGCTGACTACCAAACTAAAGAATATGAACAGAAGTCAAATGAATATGATAATTTAATTGAACTAAAAGCTAAACAGCTTGAAGATAAAACCATAGAATATGATGAATTAAGTGAAAATAAAAATAAAGAATATGAGAATCTGATTGCTCTAAAAGAAAAAGAAATTCAAGAAAAAACAGCAGAATATGATGAGCTAAGCGAAAACAAAAGGCGGGAATATGAAGAGCTTATTGAACAAAAAATAAATGAACTTGAGCAAAAAACAAATGAATATAATGCTTTAATTGAAAGTAAAACGAAATCAGTTGAAGAACTTAATGGGGAATACAATAATGTAAAAAGATCAGTAGATAGCTTAAAATCTAAAATTATATCTTTAGATGATGATATTTTAAAGCAGAGTTACGGAGTTTATAAGCCTGTATATAATTTAATAAATTCTGAAAAAGGGTCTACAATGCTTCAAGATATAAGAGAAAAACAAATAAATATGATTAAATCAAAAGAAGCCATAGAATTTAAACAATGGATTGTTAATGGAAGTATAAATGAAGACAATCAATTAACAGATGATATGACTGAGGATATGGTTAAATTAGTAGTTAGGATTTTTAATGATGAGTGTGATGCTATAATTGAAAAGGTTAAATTTAGCAATATAGAAGTAATAGAAAACAGAATCAAAAAATTCTTTGATGATTTAAATAAACTTGGAGATATAACACAAGTAAAAATAGTTCCAAAATATTTTAATACTAAAATAGAAGAACTTTACCTTTTGTATGAGTATAAACTAAAAGAGCAAGAAGAGAAGGAAGAAAAAAGTAGGATGACAGAATAATATAGTACATAGATTGTGAATAGAACATTGTAATATAGTGCAGGATAATAATTCTGATTTACATAGAAAAGATTAGAGAAAGTCAATATATTCTCTTTTATATAAATATGAACAATCGATGTAGTATAAATTTGAGAGGAGATTTTCAATTGGGATTTTTCGGAATGTCTAAAGAAATGGGAATAGATTTAGGAACAGCAAATACATTAATATATGTAAAAGGAAAAGGTATCGTATTAAGAGAGCCTACCGTGGTTGCTATAAATACTATGAATAAAAATGTTTTAGCTGTAGGGTTAGAGGCTAAAAATATGATAGGTAGAACACCAGAAAATATTGTGGCTTTTAGACCACTAAAAGATGGGGTAATTGCAGATTTTGAAATGACTCAACAATTACTCAAGAGCTTTGTTGAAAGGGTTACTGGAAGAAATACTTTTTCAAGTGCTAAAATTGTAATTTGTTATCCACTTGGAATTACAGAGGTGGAAAAAAGGGCAATTACCGAAGCAACCAATCAAGCGGGAGCACGTAAGGTTATGCTTCTTGAGGAACCTATGGCAGCTGCAATAGGCGCGGGGTTACCTGTTAATGAACCTGTTGGAAGTATGGTAGTTGATATAGGTGGAGGTACCACTGAAGTCGCAGTTGTTTCTCTTGGAGGAATTGTTGTAAGTAATTCATTAAGAGTAGCAGGAGATGAATTAGACGAGGCAATAATTAGCTATGTGAAGAAAGAATTTAATCTACTCATAGGAGAAAGAACAGCTGAAAATATTAAAATTGAACTAGGTTCAGCATACGATGAAGAAGATGACGAAAAGCTAACTATGGAAATAATAGGAAGAGATTTACCTACGGGTCTTCCAAAGCTTATTACTATTACAGAGAGTCAAATACAAGATGCCTTGAAGGATTCAGTATCTTTGATACTTGAAATAATTAAAACTACCCTTGAACAAATTCCACCAGAACTTTCAGGGGACATAATGGATAAAGGAATAATGCTTACAGGTGGGGGAGCTATGCTAAGAGGTCTAGATAAACTTATATCTAGTGAAACTAAGATACCTACTTTTATTGCAGAGTTTCCTCTTGATTGTGTTGTTATTGGTGCAGGCCAATGTTTAGATATGATAGATAAGTCTGAAGAAAGATAGCTATAAGAGTTATAGAAAATTTTTCTTGGAAAAATAAATGAATAGGGATATAAGTAGATTCAGGCAATGGGATCTACTTATATCTCTATTTTTTTTAAAATAATCAGGAAACAAGCATATCTTTAATATATAGATTTTTTTCTTCTTTTAGGTCAATAAAGTTATTCTCCTTCTCATCTAGGAGTAGTGGGTGAGCAAGATCATTTATGTCAACCTTGATAACTTTGCAATGACGGTCATCATTTAAAATAACGGTCTCTCCCATGCAATAATTTATTATATGGTGTAAAAACATATTGCAATATTTAATATCGAGGCTATAGTGGCTTTCCTCTTGAATAATTCTCAGTGCATCAAAAGGATTTTGTGTACTATTGGAGCTAATGTTGTCAAATAAATCTGCAATTGCTATTATTTTAGCAAATTTATGTATTTTTTCTTCTTTAATGCCTAATGGGTAGCCAGAACCATCATTTCTCTCATGATGCATAAGTACCCCATATCCTACTGACGAATCTAAAAATGGAATATTTTTAACTAAATTATAACCTATAATAGGATGAGATTTTATAATGTTTCTTTCGCTTAAGGTAAGATTGATTTTTTTATTTAATATGTACTTGTTTATTTTCGTTTTTCCAAAATCGTGTAACAATGCTGAATATGTTAATAAATTTATTTCGGTTTCATTAAGGCCAACCCACTTTCCAAGTATAAAACCAATGGCAGATACGTTAACACTGTGTCTATAAATGCTTATATTAGTAGTACTGGAGAAAATTATGTCTCGGATAACTAATCCTGTCCTTGAAAACTCATCTTGAATTTTATTTGAAAAAGCTCTTAATTCCTCAATGTTTTTGGAAAGACTATTAAATACATTCTCTAAACTTGAAGAAAACTCATTAAAAGCAGTTTCAAGCTCTTGAGCAGTTGTAACTTTAATTTCAGGCACTTCTTTAGAATTATTGGGAATGTAAATCTCAACTCTATCAACAATATAGTTTTGTTTTAATGTTTTAATTGCTGATTCTGTTATAGTAGAACCCTTAGCAAGTAGCAATCTGTTTTCAAAATTTATGTTGTTTGCTGATAACATTCCAACTTTTAACTGATTGATTGGTAATGATTTTTTATTTGCTAGCATTTTTCACACCTCATTTACAATTAGTAACACTAGTAAAATATAGTAGTTACAATATATTATCGTAGTTTTATTACATTAATATATAGCTTAATTCGAAAAACACAACTTATGTTGACTTTTGTTTTTTTAAGTGATAAAATTCGCTTTGTAGTAAAACAAAATATTACATCCGTATAATCCTAAAAATTGGTTTAGGAGTTTCTACCAAGATCCGTAAAATCTTGTCTATGGGTGACTGAATAGATTATATTTTATTTCTTTTATATAAAATATGGAACTAGCGGTTTACTTGTAGGCAAACCGGAAATTTTATTATATTTAGAGGAGGAATAAATTTTGAATTCAACACCGAACAAACAAAATGGTTTTTTGGAATCATACTTTAAACTGACAGAAAATAATACTAACGTCAGAACAGAAATTATAGCTGGTTTTACAACTTTTATTGCAATGTCTTATATTATTTTTGTAAACCCAAACATACTAAAGATTACGGGTATGAACCCAAATGGTGTATTCGTTGCAACATGTATAGCATCTGCAGTTGGTACACTTATCATGGCATTATACGCTAACCTACCATTTGCCCAGGCACCAGGTATGGGACTTAATGCATTTTTTACATACACGGTAGTTTTAACATTACATTATACATGGCAGGAAGCATTAGCTGCAGTTTTTATCTCAGGAATTTTATTTATAATAATAACGTTAACCTCTATACGAGAGAAAATAGTTGATGCACTTCCTAGAACTCTAAAACTTTCTATATCAGCTGGTATTGGTTTGTTTATAGCAATTATAGGTTTAAAGGATGGTGGAGTTGTAGTTGCCAATCCAGATACTTTGGTTTCTTTTGGTAAACTAATAGAACCAAGTGCGGCATTAACATTAATAGGACTTGTAATTACAGCAATATTAATGGCTAGAAAGATAAAAGGTTCCATATTAATTGGTATAATTGTTACTACAATAATAGGCATACCAATGAAGATAACTCATCCAGTAGCAATAAATAAACTTTTAAGCACACCACCAAGCATATCATCAACTTTCTTTAAAATGAACTTTTCAGGACTTCTTGATGCAAAGGGTGGCTTAGTAATTGCTTTAACAAGTTTAGTAATGGTAGTAATAACAATATGTTTAGTTGACTTGTTTGATACAATCGGAACATTAGTTGGAACAGCAGAAAAAGCAAATATGTTAGATGAGAATGGCAGAGTTAAAAATTTGTCAAAAGCATTAATATGTGATGCAGTGGCTACAACTGCAGGTTCTATTTTCGGTACAAGTACTGTAGTAACTTACGTTGAATCAACTGCAGGAGTTGCAGAAGGTGGTAGAACTGGTCTTACATCTTTAGTAACTGGACTACTTTTCATAGTTGCATTGTTCTTCTCAGGACTTGTAGGTATGGTTCCAACAGAAGCAACTGCTCCAGCACTTATAATAGTAGGAGTACTAATGATATCAGCAGTAACCAAAATCGATTTTAATGATTTCACTGAAGCATTCCCAGCTTTTTTAACAATAGTTATGATGCCATTTACTTATAGTATATCAAATGGTATAGCAGCTGGATTAATAGCTTATCCAATAATGAAAGTAGCTACTGGTAGGCGCAAAGAGGTTCATCCATTAGTATACATACTAGCGGTGATATTTATAATAAGATTTGCTTTATTACCACAGTAAAATAAAATTTATAAAAACCCTGAATGGAGTTAATATCTTTATTCAGGGTTTTACCTTTATATTGAAGGTAGCCTAGTTAGTTTTATTGTAGCACTTTTTTTATCACATGAATTAAATTTAATTTTCAATAAGGTCTGTAATATTTGCACCTGGAGCTACAATAGGGAATACCTTATCATTTGGACATATATCGCATTCTATAATAAACGGAGCATTTGCTTGTACTGCAAGTTTTAAGGCATCATCAATCTCTTCGTTTTTTGATATACGAATGGATTTTATACCGTAAGCTTCTCCAAGTTTGACAAAGTCAACTTCAGATCCAAATTCAGAATGAGAGAAATTACCTTCAAAAAACATATCTTGCCATTGGTGCACCATTCCAAGTACATGGTTATTAAAAACTAGTTGTATCACTGGCAATTTGTACTTTGATATAGTGGAAAGTTCTATGGAATTCATTTTAAAGCTTCCATCTCCAGCAACATTTACTACCTTTTTATCAGGATTTCCAATGCATACACCTATAGCTGAACTAAGACCATAACCCATTGTTCCAAGACCTCCAGAAGTAATAAAGGTTCGTGGTTTATTAAAGGTAAAAAATTGAGCTGCCCAAATCTGATTTTGTCCTACTTCCGTAGTGATTATACACTCACCCATTGTTATATTATAAAGCTTGTTTAAAATAAGTTGAGGGCTTAATGTACTTTCATCTAGATAATTTAGAGGATGGGCCTTTTTCCACTTAGAAACTTGCTCTAGCCATTCTACTTCTTTTTTTTCTGATATTAAATCTTGAAGCGCCACCAGTACTTTTTTGACGTCCCCACATATAGATACATCTTCAGGTATATTTTTGTTGAACTCAGAAGGATCTATATCTATGTGAATTATTTTTGCATTTGGTGCAAAACTGCTTATTTTACTTGTAACTCTATCACTAAAACGAGAACCAATTGCAATTAAAAGGTCGCATTGTGAAACTCCATGGTTGGATGCATAAGTTCCATGCATTCCTATCATTCCAGTGTATAGTTCATCTTTTCCTGGAAAAGCGCCAATTCCCATAAGTGAGCAGGTGACTGGAGAGTTTATTTTTTTAGCAAAAGCATACAATTCATCAGCTGCATTTGATATGTTTACTCCACCGCCAGCATATATCATTGGCTTTTTACATTCATTTATTAGTTTAATTGCATCTGTAAGGTTCGAATTAAATTCCTTAGCAATTAGTTTTTCAGAATCAGCAAAAGTATATTCAATTTCAGCCATCTGTATGTCTTTTGGAATATCAACAAGTACTGGACCTGGCCTACCACTTTGAGCCGCTTTAAAGGCTTTTCTTATGGTGTCCGCAAGGTTTTCTGGTTCCCGAACTGCATAGTTTTCTTTAGTGATTGAAGAGGTGATATTTGTTATATTAACTTCTTGAAAAGAAGATTTACCTATAAAGGGTTGTGCAACCTGCCCTGTAAAAACAACCATAGGCACTGAGTCCATGTAGGCTGTAGCAATTCCAGTAACTGTATTAGTTGCTCCTGGACCGGATGTGGTTATAACAACACCAACTTTACCCGTAGTTCTAGCATAACCGTCAGCTGCATGAGTAGCCCCCTGCTCATGGGCTGTAAGTATATGTTTGATTTTTCTTTCACCATACAGTGCATCATATATTGGCAATACGGCCCCACCTGGATAACCAAAAACTACATCAACACCTTGTTCCTTTAAACATTCTAGTAACACCTTCGCTCCTAATAATTTCAATTTTAAAGCCCCCCTAATATTTATAATCAATACTTAAATCTAAAAAAGAGTAAAAAAATACACACGAACCCTAGGGCGTGTGTTCTATTTGTGGTACCGCCCGGAATTTTTTGAAAACAAAAAACAGCCTTCCTGCCTGGGGCGAGGAAACTGCTTCGCGGTACCACCCAAATTTATATCTTAATTAATTGTAACGGCAATGCCGGCTCGACTTACTATTAATTTCAGTCTGCAACTCCAGAGTGAGTTTCGGCATATAATTATCCGCAGGTTTTCAGCTACCCCCGCTTTCTTTTGGACATCCCACATACTTACTTTTCTCTTTCAACGTTTTTAATGCTTTAATATTTATGTCTAAATATACTATGTTCGCAATAATTAGTCAACTGATTTTTGGATGAAAGTTCAAATTTACTATTTATCATTAAAATACAGATAAATACTTCTGAATTAGGAATTAAGTAGCCTGTATTTTGTGAAACTGTTAATAATCAATAAAAAGCAATGAATTTGTTGACAATTAATTTCTTTGGTGGTACGATTTTTGAAAAGTTAGTGAAAATTGCAGCTATTCAATCAACAATGTGTATTGAGAAATGCAGTAGCAAATTTCAGTTATCTTTAGGTTGTAAAATGCTTATTTTTGGGGTAGATGATTTGTGCACTTAAACAAATTGGTTGGTAGCTAAATTTTTAAATAAATATACTAGGGGGCATTTAATATGGCAAAAGTTTATTATGAACATGATTGTGATTTAGGAATTTTAAGAGGTAAAAAGGTGGCTGTAATTGGGTACGGTAGTCAAGGTCATGCACATGCACTTAATTTACATGAAAGTGGAGTGGACGTAATTGTTGGTCTTTACAACGGGAGTAAATCTTGGGCAAAAGCAGAAGAAGCAGGGCTTAAAGTTACAACAGCAGCAGAAGCTGCAAAACAAGCAGATATAATAATGATTCTTATCAATGATGAAAAACAAGGTCAACTTTTCAAAGAATCTATTGAACCAAATCTAACTCCTGGTAAGGCTTTAGTGTTCGCACATGGCTTTGCTATACATTTTGGCCAAATCGTACCTCCAAAGGATGTAGATGTTTTCCTTATAGCACCAAAAGGACCTGGACATACAGTAAGAAGTCAGTTCTTAGAAGGTAAAGGAGTTCCTTGTCTAATAGGAATTCATCAAGATGCTACTGGAAAAGCAAAAGATGTTGCACTTGCATATGCATTAGGAATAGGCGGAGCAAGAGCTGGAGTTATCGAAACTTCATTCAAAGAAGAAACTGAAACAGATTTATTTGGAGAACAAGCAGTACTTTGTGGTGGAGTATCAGCACTTATTAGAGCTGGATTCGAAACATTAGTTGAAGCTGGATATCAACCAGAAATGGCATATTTTGAGTGTTGCCATGAAATGAAGCTTATCGTTGATTTAATAAATCAAGGTGGTCTTAATATGATGAGATACTCTATAAGTGATACAGCTGAATATGGAGATTACATCACTGGAGATAAGATAGTTACTTCAGATACTAAAAAGGCTATGAAAGGCATTCTAAAAGATATTCAAGATGGAGTATTTGCAAGAAATTGGCTTCTTGAGAATCAAGTTGGAAGACCATATTTTAATGCTAAGAAAAATGGAGCAAAGAATCAGCAATTAGAGACCGTTGGAGCTGAGCTTAGAAAAATGATGTCTTGGAATAATAAATAGAAAATTAAGAAGTATGATTAAAAATAACTAGCGTACTTACTAGTTATTTTTTTGAATACCCCTTAATATAAAACCAAGTTTAAATTTCCACAATAAAAGTGGTTTCTAAGCATATTAGCTAGAAAATGGGGGAGTTTTATGGGTAAGCATATTAAAATTTTTGATACAACACTTAGAGATGGGGAACAGACACCAGGAGTAAATTTAAATATTAAAGAAAAGGTTCTTATAGCTAAGCAGTTAGAATTATTAAATGTGGATGTTATAGAAGCTGGTTTTCCAGTTTCCAGTGACAATGATTTCAAAGCGGTTAAAGAAATTGCAGAAACCCTTGAAAATACTACTGTAGTTGCGCTGGCAAGAACTGTAAAGGGTGATATTGACTCCGCATATGCTGCATTAAAGAATGCAAAAAAGCCAAGACTTCACATATTTATTGCAACTTCAGAAGTTCATATGAAGTATAAGCTTAATATGACAAAAGAAGAGGTACTAGAGAGAGCTATATCCATGACTAGATATGCTAAAACTTTATTTGATGAAATTGAATTTTCAGCTGAAGATGCTTCAAGAAGTGATCCTGATTTTTTGTGTGATATTTTTGAAAAAGTTATTGAAGCTGGAGCCACAGTAATAAATATACCTGATACGGTTGGGTATTCAATACCAACAGACTATCGTGATTTTATAAAATATATTGTTGATAATACAAAAGGAATTGAAAAGGTAGATGTTAGTGTTCATTGTCATAATGACCTAGGCATGGCTGTAGCAAACACACTTTTAGGCGTAATGGGTGGTGCAACTCAAGTAGAATGTGCTATTAATGGGTTAGGTGAGAGAGCAGGAAATGCGGCACTTGAAGAAATAGTAATGGCGATTGAAACAAGAAAAAGTTTCCTTGATGTTTATACAAATATAAATACAGAACAAATATATAGAACTAGTAATTTGGTAAGTTCTTTAAGTAGTGTTTATATTCAGCCAAACAAGGCAATTGTGGGTGCTAATGCATTTCTGCATGAGTCAGGAATACATCAAGATGGTATATTAAAAGAAAAATCCACCTATGAAATTATCACTCCGGAATCTGTAGGGATTAAAAATACTTCACATATAGTTCTAGGAAAATCTTCAGGTAGGCATGCCTTTGATAGTTATTTAAAGGATATGAATATAGAGCTTACCAAAGAAGAACTAACCAGTACGTTTGAAAAATTCAAAGAATTAACCGATAGAAAAAAAGATATAACATCAAAGGATATAGAAGCTATTGTAAATGCTAAAAAATGTTTTAATGAAACCTTTAAGTTAAAATCCTTCCAAATCAACAGCGGGAATAATATAATTTGCACTGCTGCGGTACAGATTCTTAAAGGTGATGAGATTTTGACGGAAGTAGCTTCAGGTGAAGGATCGATAGATGCAGCTTTTAGAGCAATTGAACGAACACTGAAAATGGATATAAAACTTAAAGACTATTCCATAAGATCTGTTACAGATGGTAAAGATGCATTAGGAGAAGTTACAGTTAAGATTCAAGGCAATAATGATATTTTTGTTGGCAGAGATATTTCTGAAGATGTAATGGAAGCTAGTATAAATGCATATATAAATGCAATTAATAAGATGGTTGAAGAAGAACAATGAGAAAAGTGTATATTTTTGACAGTACTTTAAGAGATGGATCTCAAGCACAGGGTATATCTTTTAGTGTGTCAGATAAAATCAAAATAGTAAAAAAACTAGACGAAATAGGCATAAACTATATAGAAGCAGGCAATCCAGGGTCAAATCCAAAGGATAGGGAATTTTTTCGAGAAATAAAGCAAATTCCACTTAAAAATGCTAAATTATGTGCTTTTGGAAGCACAAGAAAAATAGGTATCAAGGCGAAGGATGACCAGAATCTTAAAGAACTTATAAACGCCGGAACTAGTGTTATAGCAATTTTTGGGAAAACATGGGATTTTCATGTTACAGATATAATTAAAACAACTTTAGAAGAAAATTTAAATATGATCTATGATAGTATTATGTATTTAAAATTACATAATAAAGAAGTGATTTTTGATGCTGAACATTTTTTTGATGGATATAAAAAAAACAAGGATTATGCCATTAAAGTTTTACTAGTTGCAGAAAAAGCAGGTGCGGATTCATTGGTACTTTGTGATACAAATGGTGGAACAATGCCATTTGAGGTTAGTGAAATATTAAAAGAACTTATAGATAAATACCATTTTAAAAATTTAGGTATTCATTGTCATAATGATTCAGGAAATGCAACAGCTAATTCAATTATTGCTGTAAAATATGGAGTAAATCATGTCCAAGGAACTATAACAGGTTTTGGAGAAAGGTGTGGAAATGCAAATTTAAGCACTATAATTGCAGATTTACAGGTTAAAATGGGTTATGATATAATCACTCCCAAAAACCTTGAACAATTAACAGCTACTTATAGGTATATTTGTGAAGTAAGTAATGTAATACCAAATGAAAAAGAACCATACGTTGGAAGCTATGCCTTTGCACACAAAGGCGGAATGCATATTGATGCAGTATATAAAAATCCACATTCTTTTGAACACGTGTCACCAGAAACTGTTGGAAATGAAAGAAAAATACTCATGTCAGAAGTTTCAGGTAGAAGCACGGTAATGTCTATTATAAATTCAGTAGATCCTAATATTAAAAAAGATTCAGATCAGGTAAAAAAGATAATTGAAAGATTAAAAGAACTTGAATACCAAGGTTATCAATTTGAAGGTGCTGAAGGTAGTTTTGAACTACTAGTAAGAAAAGAACTTGGACTTTTTAGACCATTTTTTCATCTTATAGAATATAAAATGATGATTGATAAACCAAGTACCACGGATAAAAGTGCCACTGTTGCCATGAAAATAAAGGTAAATGAAACTGTGGAAGTAACTGCTGCAGACGGCTATGGGCCTGTTAATGCTCTAGATATTGCACTTAGAAAAGCACTTAGTGTGTTTTACAAGTCTATTTCATCTATGTATTTAACTGATTATAAGGTAAGGGTTATAGGCACAGAAAAAGCAACATCTGCAAAGGTTAGAGTTATCATTGAATCTACAGATGGACATAAAACATGGACTACAATTGGAGTTTCTAGCGATATTATTGAAGCAAGCTTTGAAGCACTAGTTGATTCCGTAGAATATAGTCTCTTAAAGGAGGAAAACAAAAATGAGCAAAAATGCCATGACAATGACACAAAAGATATTAGCGGCACATGCAGGGCTTGATTACGTTACAGAGGGACAATTAATAACAGGTAATTTGGATTTGGTTTTAGGAAATGATGTTACAACTCCTGTAGCAATTAATGAATTTAATAGACTAGGATTAACAAAGGTATTTGATAAAAACAAAATAGCTATAGTTCCAGATCATTTCACCCCAAATAAAGATATTAAATCTGCAGAACATTGCAAATTAGTAAGAGAATTTGCAAAAAAAATGGAAATAGTAAATTATTTTGAAGTAGGGGAAATGGGAATCGAACATGTATTAATCCCAGAGAAAGGCCTAGTAATTTCAGGAGATGTAGTAATCGGAGCTGATTCACACACATGTACCTATGGTGCTTTAGGAGCCTTTTCAACTGGAGTTGGTAGCACAGATATGGCGGTTGGAATGGCTACAGGCAAGGCTTGGTTTAAAGTACCAGAAGCTATTAAATTTGAACTAACTGGAAAGTTTAAAAAGTGGGTTAGTGGTAAAGACTTAATACTTCATATCATAGGAATGATAGGCGTTGATGGAGCACTTTATAAATCTATGGAATTTACAGGTGAAGGTGTAAAAAGTTTGTCAATTGATGAGAGATTTACTGTGTCGAACATGGCTATAGAAGCTGGTGCGAAAAATGGTATTTTCCCAGTTGATGATGTAACATTAAACTATATAAAGGGTAGGACAGAAAGAGAACCAAAGATATTTGTAGCTGATGAAGATGCAAAATATTCAGCTGTTTACAATATAGATTTAGGGGATATAAAATCAACAGTTTCATTTCCACATTTACCTGACAATACTAGGACCATAGATAAAGTAGGAGATGTAACAATAGATCAAGTTGTAATTGGATCATGTACAAATGGTAGAATGGAAGATTTAAGAATTGCAGCTTCAATTTTAAAAGATAAAAAAGTTAAAAAGGGAATTAGGGTAATAATATTGCCGGGAACTCAAAAAATATTTTTGCAGGCTATGGAAGAGGGTCTTGCTAAAATATTTGTAGAAGCAGGAGCAGTTTTTAGCACTCCAACTTGTGGACCATGTCTCGGGGGACATATGGGGATACTTGCTAAGGGTGAAAGAGCAATATCTACTACAAACAGAAATTTTGTAGGAAGAATGGGTCATCCTGAAAGTGAAGTATATTTAGCAAGCCCAGCAGTAGCAGCAGCATCAGCATTAGCTGGAAAAATAATTTCACCAGAGGAGGTTTAAAAATGGACGCAAAAGGAAAAGTTTTAAGATATGGAGATAATATTGATACAGACGTAATAATACCAGCAAGATATTTGAATTCATCTGATCCAAAAGAACTTGCAAAACATTGTATGGAAGATTTGGATGTTAATTTTCTTGAAAAGCTAAACAAAGGTGACATAGTTGTGGCAGACAAAAACTTTGGTTGTGGTTCATCAAGAGAACATGCACCAATATGCATAAAGGCCGCTGGGGTATCTTGTGTTATTGCTAAAAGTTTTGCAAGAATATTTTATAGAAATTCAATTAATATAGGTTTCCCTATACTTGAGTGCGAAGACGCAGTTAACGATGCAAAGAATGGACATGAACTACAAGTAGACTTTAAAACAGGAATAATAAAAAACATTACACTTGGAAAAGAATATAAAGCGCAACCTTTTCCAGAATTCATGATTAAAATCATAGAAAATGATGGATTAATCAATTGCGTGGAAAAAGGGCTGTTTTAGTAAATAAACAAATCAGGGGGCTAACTAAACATGAAAGAATATAAAATAGCAGTAATTCCAGGAGACGGAATAGGCGTTGATATAACAAGAGAAGCTATAAAGGTAATGGCTAAAGTTTCAGAAAAATATGGAACAAAACTTATTTTTACTGAATTAAAAGCGGGTGGATGTGCCATAGATGAATTTGGGGAGCCTTTGCCAAAAAATACATTAGACGTGTGCAAAGCAAGTGATGCAGTTTTATTAGGTGCAGTGGGCGGACCTAAATGGGACAATTTAGAAGGACAACAAAGACCTGAAAAAGCGCTTATGGGACTTCGAGGTGGTCTTGGGCTTTATGCAAATCTAAGACCAGCTAAGGTTTATGATGTATTAAAAGGAGCTTCACCACTTAAAAATGAAATAATAGATGAAGGCGTTGATCTTTTAGTAGTTAGAGAGTTAACGGGTGGAATATATTTTGGAGACCGGGGCAGATGCAATGATAATGGAATAGAAGCAGCCTATGACACTGAAAAATACAATGTTAGCGAAATTAAAAAAATAGCTCATGTGGCATTTAAATCTGCAATGAAGAGAAGAAAAAAGGTTACATCTGTTGATAAATCAAATATTTTAGAATCCTCAAGACTTTGGAGAAGTGTTGTAGAAGAAGTTTCAAAGGAATACCCAGAGGTTGAATTAAATCACCTTTATGTAGACAATACTGCCATGCAACTTGTTAGAAAACCATCTCAATTTGACGTTATATTAACAAGTAACTTGTTTGGTGATATATTATCAGATGAGGCTTCTATGGTAACAGGTTCCATAGGAATGCTAGCTTCGTCAAGCCTAAGAGAAGACAGCTTTGGAATGTATGAACCGATTCATGGTTCCGCACCAGATATTGCAGGAAAAGATTTAGCAAATCCTCTTGCACAAATACTTTCTTCTGCAATGTTATTTGAATATTCTTTAGGCATGAGTGAAGCAGCAAGAGATATTGAAGAAGCAGTTCAAAGCGTGTTAGATAAAGGTTATAGAACTGGTGATATTTTCACAGAAGGAACTAAAAAAGTTGGTACTGCTGAAATGGGTAAATTAGTATTAGATGAACTATAAAAAACAGAACAAATAAAATACAGTGGTCTATAAATATAAGTCTAAGGACTTTTGTTTATAGACCACAAAATAATATGGAGGTAGCAAGTATGAAATCAGATAATGCTAGAAAAGGGCTTGAAAAAGCGCCTCACAGATCACTATTTAAAGCTCTTGGATTTATTGAAGAGGAAATGGAAAGACCATTAATTGGCATTGCAAGTTCTTATAGTGAAATTATACCAGGACATATGAATTTGGATAAAATCGTTGATGCAGTAAAAGCTGGCATAAGAATGGCTGGAGGAGTTCCAGTTGAATTTGGAACTATAGGGGTTTGTGATGGCATTTCCATGAATCATAAGGGAATGAGTTATTCACTTCCATCTCGTCAGATAATAGCAGATAGCGTAGAAATAGTTGCTAGTGCGCATGCTTTTGATGGTATAGTACTTGTACCAAATTGTGATAAAGTAGTGCCAGGAATGCTTATGGCAGCTGGAAGAATTGACATACCATCCATAGTAATCAGTGGTGGTCCTATGCTTGCAGGTAACACAAATGGTAAGACCACGGATTTAAGCACGGTATTTGAAGCAGTAGGAGCCGTTCAAGCTGGGACAATGACTGAGGAAGAACTTGAAGATCTTGAAAACACAGCATGTCCAACTTGCGGATCCTGTTCAGGCATGTACACAGCAAATTCTATGAACTGTCTTTCAGAAGTGCTAGGTCTAGCTTTACCTGGCAATGGAACTATTCCAGCAGTTTATTCTGAAAGAATAAGACTTGCTAAAAAGACAGGGATGAGAATTGTTGAACTTGTAAAAGAAGGTTTAACACCATCAAAGATATTAACAGAAGAGGCCTTTATGAATGCAATTACTGCAGATATGGCTCTTGGTTGTTCCACAAACTCATTACTTCATCTTCCAGCAATTTCACATGAAGTTGGAATTACTATTGATTTTGATAAAGTAAATGAAATAAGTGAAAGAACACCAAATCTTTGTAGGTTAAGTCCAGCGGGACATCACCACATAGAAGAATTATATTTTGCGGGTGGAATACCAGCACTACTTAACACTTTAACTAAAAAGGATTTGATAAACAAAGATTGTTTAACTGTTACAGGTAAAACAGTTTATGAAAACGTAAAGAATGCCAAAGTTAAAAATAATGATGTTATAAGAGATATTGATAATCCTTATAGCGTTACAGGCGGTCTTGTAGTTCTTAAAGGCACACTTGCTCCTGAAGGAGCAGTTGTTAAGAAAGCAGCTGTTGCACCTGAAATGATGAAGCATACGGGGCCAGCAAGGGTATTTGAAAGCGAAGAGTCAGTTTCAAAAGCAATACTTGACGGAAAAATCAATGACGGAGATGTTATTGTTATAAGATATGAAGGACCAAAAGGCGGTCCTGGAATGAAAGAAATGTTATCGCCAACAGCATCTCTTGCAGGAATGGGAAAAGGAAAAACAGTAGCCCTTATTACAGATGGAAGGTTTTCAGGTGCAACGAGAGGTGCATGTATAGGTCATGTATCACCAGAAGCAGCTTGTGGAGGGCCTATAGGTTTTGTAAATGAAGGAGATTTAATTGAAATAGACATAGAAAAGAAAATATTAAACCTTTTAGTTGATGAAGAAGAACTAAAAAAGAGACGCCCTGTTGCACCTAAAAAAGAAATAAAAGGGTATCTTAAAGGTTATAGTGAGAGAGTTTCTTCAGCTAGCAAAGGCGCAATCTTCGAGTGAGAAGGTTCTAATAGGTGAAGCTTCATTTAGTGACAAAAGGCAAGAGACAAGTGACAAGTTAAGGAATATTTTCCGCTAGGGCGAAAAATTTAATAAAAAGGGAGCTAAGAAGATTGTGTAAACAATCTTCTTAGCTCCTATATTTGTTGATTATTCTGCGTCAGCAGAAAATCTTCATGAACTTGTCACTGTTGAATGGTTTTCATATAACCAGTTTCTCTCAACATTGAAAGCATCATTGCACGATTTTATTTCTTCTTTGTAGCGTCTTCTTTAATAAAAGTTTTAAGCAAATTATGATTTAATATATCATCACTATACTCAAGTTGATTTAAAGTACTTGTTTTCATGCCTTCTAGCTCTGGGGTTGAAGGAACCTTAGCTTTGGTTTTTTCGTCATAATATGTACCTGTAGAGGCAACATAAAAGTTAGTACCATTAGTGAAGGACCCATCTCTAAATGAGACTACATTAGTCTTAGTATTTAATAAATCTGTTCCAAACATATATTTTGTTTGAAGATTAAATAGATTAGCAATGGTTGGATAAAGATCTATCTGACCAGCTGGAAGGTTATTAACACCTTTGTTTGCATCATCCGGAAAATGAATCATCATTGGTACTTTTTGAAGTTCACTCCAGTCCAGATCCGTTGGATTTTTTATACCTACAGCATCATATAGGCCTTGAGCTTCATTTTTAGGAATAGCATAATGATCTCCGTAAAGTACAAGTATAGACTTTTTCAAAATTCCTGCCTTATCTAGCTTGTCTAGGAACATACCAATCTGTGTATCAGTGTAATGAATTCCATTCATGTAATCACCAACAAAACTGCCTTTATAATTTCCAAGGTCCAAGGTGTTACCATAACCCTTTTGGTCATCATAAGGATAATGACTACTTAAGGTAATCATAAATGAATAATAAGGCTCTTTGTAAGTTTTTATCTTATCAAAAGTTTGATTAAAAAATGACTTATCACTTAAACCAAGACCAACTTGTTCGTCAACATTATAGGCTTTTTCAGCATAATAGTTGTTGAAACTCTCAGCTTTATACATAACGTTTCTATTCCAAAAACCTTCCTGATAACCATTTAACGTAGTGGTAGAATATCCCTTAGTATTAAATTGCGCTGCTGTTGAATTAAGAGTATCTCCAGGATATAAATAATATGCAGCACCAGCAGCTGCTGGATATAAGGAATTAAGTGATAAAAACTCAGCATCTGAAGTAGTACCAGAAGCAACTTGGTAATAATAATTGTTAAAATATAAACTTTTTCCTAGCCATTTGTTCAGGTTAGGAGTTATTTCCTGACCGTTGATGCTTTTACCAATAACAAACTGTTGTAATGCTTCTACCTGAATTACAATTAAATTTTTACCCTTACCATCATTTTTAAAAGTAACTCCCTTTGGAATATCATTTTTTTCTAAAAACTGTTTTATCTCTGTCTGTTTTGCCACAGGGACAGATTTCATATTAGCTATTTTAGTAGAACTAACGTTATATGCATCCAAAAGATGGAAATTAACATCACCCAATGATTTGTCCAAATAAAGTCTGTTAAACATTGTGCTGATGAGTCTTGGTTGTTCAATATTTAATTTATATATCCTTGTAGCATCTATAGAACCACCAATGACAAATAAGATTAAAAAGAGAGCAAGTCTTTGTATAAGTTTGGGTTGAGTTCTTTTAGAATATTTTGTATAAATTTTAACTAATGGAATTAATACAATACAATCAAGAAAAAATAGGAAGTCTGTAGGATATATAACATCCTTCAAACTAGCTGAAACTCCCCCTAGCATTACTCCATTTCTTATAACGGATATTGAAATTATATCTTTAAAATATCTGTAATAAGCTGTATCTGCAAATAGAATAAAACTTAAGAGGAAATTCACGATAAATAAAAATCTTGTTCTTCCGCTGTTTTTGAATATCAGTGAAATGCTTGCTACTGCAATTACTGATGCAAAAACTGGAAGAAAGATAAAATTTATACTGAAATATTCTGGTGAAATTGTTTTGTCATATTTAATTGCTTTATAAGTAATAATTACAATAAAATAGATGATATCTATGTTATTAATGATGAATTTTCTTAAAAAGCTCAAAATCTTTGAATCTTTAATATTGTTTGGAACTTTGAAGTTAGTGATTTTCATTAACGTGCCTCCATTAAAATTAATATGATGATTGCAAAATTATAGTAGAACGTTGTAAAATACAGTAATTACATGAAAATAGCAATCTTAAACAGTGTACAGTAAAACTATGTATTTCATAAAAACAAATTGTTAAAAGTTTATTAGGGTTAAATGTAAGTTAAATATTTAACTTACAACTAACAATTATAGAAAAAAAAACGTAGAACTTCAATAGTTAATAAATAAATATTTATTAACTATCCATATATAACTTATACTATTGCATAAAAAATGATATAATTTAATAGGAATACATAAATTTTAGGGAGGCAAATAAATAAATGAAAGAAAATAATAGTGAAATACAGGATGATAAAATAAATGTGAATGGAAGAGTAACCTTTTTACCTTCACTAATTTCTAGTATAGTGGATCAAGCACTTATAGCAGCAATAGCAGGTGTAGTTCTTTTTATCGCTAATTTTATAATGCAGTTTGCAGGTTATTACATAGCTGAAAAGTTACAAATGTTTATAATTTTATATGTAATATGTAATATAATTTACATATCCGTTTTTGAAGCTTCAAGATTATCAGCAACGCCAGGAAAGGTATTGTTAAAATCAAAAGTTGTGGCAAAATAATTAATGAAATTATTTTATTTGGGCATCTTGAAAAAATAACTAGTAAATATACTAGTCTATTCTGAAGAGATGTCTTATACTTTATTCCATAGCTAACATCTGTTTATAATCAAGAAAACTAAATTGTCTAGGAGAGATTAAATGAAAGTAAATAAAGAAAAAGAATTTGATATTGTAGATATTGAATTCCCTGGAGTAGGAATTGCCTATTGTGAGGATAAAAAGATAAATATAAAAGGAGCAGTTCCGGGTCAAAAGGTACTGGCTGTAATTTCAAAGGCCAAAAAGGAATATGCCAATGCAAAATTAATCAAAATCTTGAACAAAATAGATGGAGAGATAGAACCCAAATGTGTTCATTTTGGAGTTTGTGGGGGATGTACTCATCAGTTTCTTGATTATAAAGAACAATTAAGATTAAAGGAAAAACAAGTATTAAAACTTTTTGAAGACGAAGAAATTGAGGACTTTAATTACCAAGGTATTGAACAAAGTCCAGAACAATTTGAATATAGAAATAAAATGGAATTCACCTTTGGTGATATAGAAAAAGACTCAGAACTTACTCTAGGCATGCATGCAAGAAACACAGCCTTTGGAGTAGTTACTGTAGATAAGTGTGCTTTAATTCATGAGGATTTTAAAATAATACTGAAAGCTGTTGTGGATTATTTTAAGGAGTTAGAACTTCCATACTACAGGGTAGTTAAACATCAAGGCTTTTTAAGAAATCTAGTTATAAGAAGGACAAAAAACACAGATGAAATTCTTGTAAACCTAGTAACAACTTCTCAAAATCCTTTTAATAAAGAAGAGTTTAATGATTTAATAACAAACCTTCCACTAAAAGCAAAACTAGTTGGAGTTCTATATACAATCAATGACCAGCTAGCAGGTACAGTAGCAGCAGACACTGTGGAAATTCTTGAGGGAAGGGATTATATAGAAGAAAAAGTATTAGGCTTAAACTTTAAAATTTCACCTCTAGCTTTTTTTCAAACAAACACCTGGGGTGCTGAAAAATTATATGAAATTGTCATGGACTTTATGGGACCTTCTGATTCAAAGGTTATCTTTGATCTTTATTGTGGCACAGGAACCATAGGACAACTAGCAGCAGGAAAAGCAAAACGAGTAATAGGTATAGAACTTATCGAAGAAGCCGTAAAAGCTGCTAATGAGAATGCGGCTTTAAACGGTTTAACTAACTGCAGCTTTATAGCTGGGGATGTAGCAAAGACCGTAAACACCATAGCGGAAAAACCAGATATAATAATCCTAGATCCACCAAGACCAGGCCTTCATCCAGCAGCATTAAAATACGTTATAGATTTTAACGCAGATGAAATAATATACGTTTCATGCAACCCAAAAACTCTGGTGGTGGATCTAAAAAAACTTATTTTTAATGGCTACAAGATAGATAAAGTTAAACTTATGGATATGTTCCCGCAAACGCCTCATGTTGAGACTGTGGTAAAACTAAGTAGATAAATAGCGGGTTTACACTATATTAAAATGAGAAAAATCATAGTTTGCCACCGAAGTGTATCTCTTGGTGGCAAGCATATTTTCAAAAATATTTGTAGTACCACTTTTTTATTTTAGCCGTTACGTGGGCGTAGGTGTCCATTGTAGTGGCTAATTTGATGTGTCAAAGACGAGCTTGGATATCTTTGGGTTCTGCTCCTGATTCTAAAAGCATAGTGGCATGTGTGTGCCTCAAAGAGTGAAAATAAAATCTGATTCCAAGTCCATAATTAACAACTCTGCTTAAATATTTCAATGAATAAGTTGTTATATTTTCACCGTTCCCTTTAGTGCAAACAAAGTCTGTTTTTTTGTAATGCTCACCATATTTTAATTTGTTTTCTTTTTGCCATAATTGGTTACGCTTCAAAATGTCAACTAAGGTTTTCCCTATAGTTATACTCCGATTAGAACTACTTGTTTTGGGTGTACCGAATTCCCATATACCTTTGCCTTTACCAATTAATATTTTTTCAACTTTTATAGTATTGTTTTCAAGGTCTATACAATCCCACGTTAATCCACTAACCTCAGCAGCTCTCATACCAGTGCTAAAAGCTATCTCCAATGGTATATAAAAATTGCTTCCCTGTGGAAATCGCTTGATTATTTTATTGAATTGCTTAAGTGTGATTACTTTTAAATCGTCTTTATTATTTGGTGTGTTATCAAATTTAGGCATTTTCACATATTGCATAGGGTTTTCTTTAATAAACTGATAAGGATATACTGCTGTCTTTAATGTTCCCGAAAGAACACCATAAAAATTACCAAAAATGCGACCATCAATGTGGTCGCATCATCTTAACATCTTTAATTTTTTTACTCTTCTTTGAGATATTACTTTAATCCATCATATTCAAAACCAGAAATTCCGCCAGTATCAACAAATATTATATCATCTCCGACAACAGAATATATAACCTGTCCATTCAGTATACCTGTAAATTGTGCATTGACTTGATAAGTTGAATCAGTTATATCATTTTCCAATATTTGAGAACTTGTGGAACTAATAGTTATTAAAGGCCCCGCTATTGATGGAGACGTAGAAATAATATGACAACTATCTCTGCTAATATCGTACCAGTATGCAGACCCACCTTCATATCCAATATATCTTGACCCTACATATACACTTGCAGTACAATTTGTGACATGAGAATCCATAGGAGTAATGAGACCGAAATTGGATAGAATTGCAGCATTAGTACTTACATTTACAGGGCTTGTTCGATTTTGATAAACTATTCTACTACCATCATCAAAAACTATAGTTTTTGATGTATTAGGTGCCAAAACAACCTTTTTAGCATATTGTGAAATTACTTTTTTATTAAAACAATCAAATGATTTTAGCTGTTCAATTGCTTTTTTATTACCTGTTTTAGCATAATCAAATAATTTATTAATTTCACTTGCATTTGAGGCCTTATCTGCTTTTATCGATGTAATAATACTTTGTACATTACTATTGTCATTGTTAGGAATTGAGGCCGCATAAACATTTGTAGGAGCATTAAACTGTGCTACACTTAAGGACATTAGGGAAAAAATACTTAAACCAATCACTTTCATTTTTAATTTCTTTACCATAATTGTAACCCCCTTTTTTTTGAAATAATCCAAATAAATTGAATTTATTATATTGTATTATGTAATTAAAAAATTGTCAATAACTGTTTTTTTATTCAATGCTTGACAATACGTAAATATTATTTTATGATTAATGAAAAAGGAGGTAACTATTATGGCTATTGTTTCTATGTTTTCTTTAATTTCTTTGGCTGAGCATATCTTATTTTTTATTTTTGGCATTATAATTATTATCT